>Ga0080013_1000025_pt1 | contig 190367 bp, 236 predicted proteins | sample ETNvirenome_6_85_FD_69236 | JGI IMG/M metagenome (GOLD analysis project Ga0080013, IMG submission 69236) | Marine viral communities from the Pacific Ocean - ETNP_6_85 (SPADES assembly) (version 2) | ecosystem: Environmental > Aquatic > Marine > Oceanic | place: Pacific Ocean | collected...
CGCCAACATGATCGTGGCTGTCGCCGTTGCTAACGCCCTTCGCTGCAACAGCGAAATCAGTGGCGTCACGTCCATCTACTGTATCTGCGTCTCCGCCAGAATTGTTCTTTGTAATGGTTGGCACAAAACCCCCTATGAAACAAGAAGACTCATGGTTGTTCCGACCTGTAGGAATCGAATATCGTGGACGCGCAACTCGTTGTCCCAGGTCCATGTCTGACCGTCAGGGATCACGACTTCATCCTTTGCCTGCCAGTAGTCCACTTCGTCAAGCAAGACGGGACTGTCATAGAAAGCCGCATCGGGACCAAGAAAGCCCGCGTTCGGGCGAAGACCAGGAACAGGAGGATACGTCGTGTCGTCACCAGAGATAGTGGCATGAGTACCACGGATCTTCTGGACGGTATTGAACTGCACGATGGTGTCTTGTCCGGAGGTGGTGATGGCAACATGCGCAGCAGGCCTTCCAAGAGAAAGCTCAACGCCCACGATGTCACCAGAAGCAGTAACCTCAGACTGGTTCCACACGTGATAATCTTGAACTGGTTTTGTGAGTCTGGTTACTGGCATCTGTTTCCTCCAGGTGGATTGCGGTTGCTTTATTTTAACACGGTGGGCTTTTGTGTCTACGCCTCGACACTTGAGATCTCGCCATCTGCCGGTTCCTCGCCCTACTCAGCCACCAGCCTTGTCCAGACGTCGCTCGACCTCGGTCAGCCGCCGGGCCAGATCGCGCGGGTTCCCCTCGCCCTCTGACTCATATGCCTCCTCGAATGCCTCGATTGACTCGAATAGGCGCTGCTCGGTTCTCGTCGCTACATACACGTAGCCGTCGGCTGGTACCTGCGTCGGCATGCCGATTTCGACAACGTCGCCCTGTTTGCAAATGGTCACGTCAGCTGACTCAAAGGGTGCGTCGGGTTTTCGCTGTGGTCTGATTTTCTTCTTCATGGCGGCTCCTAAAATGCAACCGTGATGTGCCTGACCTCAACAACCTCGGTGCCCGCGATAATTGTATGGACTCTTATTTTGGCGATGGGGGCAATGAGACGCTGAGTCCCAGTTTCCTGCTTGACGGTGCCGTGACGGATCCAGCCAGAACTTCCCGGCCTCCCTGGATTTACGGTATGGGCGTTATTGCTCCACCAGCCAGTCAGATATCCGGATGCCTCCTCCCTGACGATTCCGCACCAGCCCTCTGCGTCGTTGACGGCGGCGTAGGTGTTGCTGGTTACAGTATGGAGCCCCAGCACCCAGCCGCCTTGGCCGACCTCGTACCGGGACATAACCATCGAGCGGACATCGGATCCCGGGTCAGCTTCCCAAAATCCAGCGGCCATCGGACCATTATCGGTAAACGTCGTGAACTTGCAGTGAAGCCACATTGCCGCTGACCTGGCGACAGGCAAATTGCAGATCAACGTTGGCCAGTCAGCGCCGTGAGCGTGGGTGAGGATATACTTTGAGCCGTCACCGACCACGTTGCCCTGGATCGTGGTCCACATTGGATCGACAGGGTTTGATGTACAAGGGTCGTACAGCCCGCCCACGGAGACCCCCCCCGTGATAACTACCGCACCTTCATCGGCGTCGAAGGGGGCGGCTGGGGCTGCCATGCCGCCCAGCGCTGTCCTTGCTGCCGCCGCCGTAGTAGCCCCGGTGCCGCCGCCTGCAATGGGTACAGTCGCACCGTCGCCGCCAACATGATCGTGGCTGTCGCCGTTGCTAACGCCCTTCGCTGCAACAGCGAAATCAGTGGCGTCACGTCCATCTACTGTATCTGCGTCTCCGCCAGAATTGTTCTTTGTAATGGTTGGCATAAAACCCCCTATGAAACAAGAAGACTCATGGTCGATCCTCTCCCGTTCTGCCCCGGGTGCGGTGGTGCCTACTCCGCAATCGCTCTGTCAACTGCGGCGCGAATCTTGGCCTGCATTTGTGGTCCAACTTTGATCTCTGGTGCAAAATACCAGACGGATTCGGACACCCCGTTGCCCTGATTGACGGTCACGGTCACCACTGACGCGACGGACTTTGACAGGTTTTTTCCCGTTTTATGACATACGCATGTGGCGTCTACTTCGCCTGGGGAAACCTCACACAGTGGCTGCTGTCTGAACTTTTTCATGATTGCATTGCTCCTTATGTGCCGATGGCTATCGCGTAATCGGCTGCCACGTTCGCAGCGCTGTACTCCGCGCCGATTTGCCGCCATTCGTGGATACAGGCCGGGCCGCACCCCTGATTATAAACTGCCATATTGCCCAGGGTGATTTGCGCGTTGGTGCTGCCTGTTTTGGTCGTGCCAACATACGTCCCAGCTAATAGTTCATTGACGTAGAGGTTATGGGTCTGATTACCCCCGACATCCGCCGATGTGGTTTCTGTAATGAGAACGGCTTGAAAAAACGGCGGGGGCCACGGGCTTGTAAAACTGTCATTCGTTCCTGCGCCGTACTCCCAGAAAGACGACAATTTCAAGGCGGAAGCGGTTATATACCTGACTGTGCTCTGGACATTATCGGCCTCCGAATCCGTCGCGCCGCCGATTTCCCAGAACGAAGATCCAGCGTCCGGTGGATTCATCTCGTAAAGCGTAACCAGCGTCTGAACGGTACAGGCCCCGAGGTTGTGCAATGCAGATGCCCCCACAGTCGGCCTCTTTAGATACGTTGAATTGTCTAGGATCGATTCCCCGGATATTCCGCCGACGGTGACCGCGCCGCCAGCCCCTGTACGCGTCAGGTCAAGGCTGGCCACGCGCCCATCCAAGTGGTTGGCGCTGCCGTCGAATAGATAGCGCTCGTCAAAGGAGCCGGTCTGCGGTGCATTGGATCCCAGGGCTCGGATGATGAGGGGGCCGATGCCCAGCGCTGTCCTTGCTGCCGCCGCCGTAGTAGCCCCGGTGCCGCCGCCTGCAATGGGTACAGTCGCACCGTCCCCACCATCGTGGTCGTGGCTGTCGCCGTTAGTTACACCTTTGGTCGCAGGGGCACGTGCTTCGCCCTCATCTTTAAGGCCTTGTCCCGGTAGATTTCTAACAATACTCATATTAACTCCTTACCAAAGACTGATAATAACACCGCTGACTAGAACAACACCGCTAGGCACAACAAGCGTGAAGTTATTAGTATCATACTGGTCCACGGTATAAACGTACTGTCCACTCACACTAACAGAAGGATCAATCTGCACAAGCTGTACCTGAGGGTATGCACCCCGTCCGTGATATACGTTGAACGGGCCAGGACCGGATACTCCCGTCTCCATGCGGCGAAACTTCTGCCCGTCCCATACCCCATTGGCATCGACTACCCACTCAAAAATAGACTGTGCATTCGCTTGTCCAAGTTGGTTTGGTAGACCAGATCCAACAGCTGCAGTCTGCATCACAAGAAGACCGGAAGGGACAAGATCATCAATGTCGTTTAGATGGTATCCCCATGGATTATCAACCGCCTTGGTGCCCGAACCTTTTGTATACAAAAATAGTTCTTCTAGGTCTGATGCGCCGCCTGTATATAGCTCCGGTACGGGTTCCGTAAAACTAGAACCGCCCTTCGTCTCTCTCATCAGTGTTCGAAGCTGATTAAGATCTTCCTCAAGGTTAACAGGACCGCCGACGAAGGCATCATCGTACGTTGACGAAGGCAATACGCTAGTTTGGGCAAGAGTAATAGAAAGGCTGGCGTGGTCTACTGTGATATCAGAATTCCAGGAGCCATTGTGGATGGCTAGGAGCGCGTCTACTTGATCCTTCACTGAATAGGTGAGGTCAGCCGCGCCGTCGTTACCAAGAGCGTAGGTAGACCCATACAGGTCTCGAGCGAGCTGGATTGTGTTCAGACGATTGTTCTCGCTCTTCCCATCAAGAGAAAGCGGTGTTGAAGTTAGCGTGGCATTAAAAATCTTGTCGCCAATTGCAGTCTTCTGCGCGGTAGTTAGTGCGACGTAGCTAGAAATGATTTCTTCTTCTAGCTCTCTAACTGCATCATTAAGAGCAACGTATATATCATCAAAAGCTTCTTCGACTGTTACCGGGCGGGTTCCATTCCAATAGGCAGAAGTTGCTGTGCCGTCGAGGCTGGAATCAACAAAGAGATTCGCCCCATCTAGGCCTAGCTTAAAGGCATCAATCGAGCTGTCATATGTTCCGTTAGGAATACTATCCGTAATCTTCTTAAGCTTCTTGATCTCGAGAGAGAAAGCAGCAAGATCTGCAGAGAGTTCATCGACACTGTCGTTCCAAGCTTCAGCGCTCATCGGACCGCGCACAGCAGTGTGGCGAACCATGAAGTTCAGAACTGGGTTTTCAAGTTTCCTTGTACTCATGATCTCTCCTAATTTCCTACTTTGACCCGGTAACTATCGAGTGCTGGTGCCACGGATGATGCGGTAGTGGCAAGTGCTGCCTTTAGCCAGATGTACTGATAACTACTCACGGCAGACTTGAAGCGGATTGTGAAATTCTCGTTCACGAAGTCGGCCTGTGAGCTGTCAACGCGTACGAGGAAAACGTTGCTCGCCACTTCGCCTGTCTCGGCCATGTCCTTGTCGAGGGAGAATCGACTAAAGTCTCCGGATGTGTTGGCCATCATATCAAAGACAGAGGTCTTTTTCATCAGGTATTCTGCAACAATATCAAACCCAAGGTAGACCTTCTCGGCCGTAGTTGCCCAGCCAGTCGGATAAGCTAGACCCTCAACCAAGTACCTGTGGTTGTATGGGTACAGAGTATCAGCCGTCTTCAAGGATGCAAGGTCTGTCACGGATGTGGTTGAAACCTCGATCCAGTTATCCTTGTGGACAGCAACTCGATGAGCACCATAAGCAATCTTGGTCACTCCTGTCTTCTTAAAACCATCGATCTGTATGGCTTTGCTACCGAAGTTAATGGTCACACCACTCTTGTTGTTCACCCATACTGTTGTGTGGTACCAAGCGCCAACCTCTCTCCATCCGTTAGAGGTATCGCGGACCTTCGTTGTGGTCCCTTTTACATTCACATTTCTCCAAATCTCAAGGGTCCCATCAGTGATATCTGTTAGGGATGCGAACTGATAATCGAGGAGACGAAGGGAGGGATCAGAAAACACATATCGGGTAGCTGTCGCAGATTTCGCAGATGTAGTCGCAGATGTGCCTGAAACCCCCGTGATCATTGTGTAATCCTTATCGGGACTTTTGAATCCCGTGGCACCAGCGGTGTCATAAGATACACCAACGCCAGACACAGTCACTTGGTTTAGCTCTCCAAAGTCAAGAATGGTCTGGCCTTTGTATGATGTCCTGTTTACTGGATCGATTGGCATGAAGGTCAGACTACCGATGCTTGCACTCTTTGTATTTGACACAGCGAGAGAGTAGTCGATAGAGGTATTAGTGGGGACATTCTCACAAACCTCGAGAACGGCCTTCGAGAATGACTGAGTGACTCCAGCTACGTTCACTACAGAGAGAGCAGTGGAGTAGAAGATTTGCTGTTTGTCACTCTCTCCATAGTTCTCTTTGTGGATTGCCACCTCATCCATACCGAACTCATAAACATACTGACTATTGCTCACACGGTCATATCCAGGCTTCGTAATGAGGAGCTTGATGTATTTGGCGGATAGAGTTCCAAACTGGAAGGTAGTGCGGCCTGTGACCTCGCGAGTGAAGTTTGTGATGGGAAGCTGCTTCCAGTTATACTTGTCGGCACTGTACATAGGAGTAACAGAGACTTTGCTATTCTGATTTGCAGCGTGTAGGTCGACATCAATACGAGAGAAGGATTGGGTCTTTGCGAGACTCACGATCAAGTCAGATGTTACAGTCCCGGGCTTGTCCATGACAACATTATTCTGCCAATAGTTGGTCTTGTCCGAGATAACATTTTGGAGCTTGGAACCAGCCGCTTCTGTACTACTAACAAGACTGTTCTGCGAAAGAACTGTAAACTCGGCAGAATTGACTGCGGTTGCACCAAAGGCGTTTGAAAGATCAATCCGTGTAGGAGTAAGGCTGCTGGCACCCAGCGTAACCATCCCTCTCTTCTTGTCGAAGAGGGTAGTTGAGCTAGTACTTGCCTTTGAAGCATCAGTCAGACTGTCATACACGTAGTTGAAATAACCCTCCGTGTCCTTTGTGAGAAGAAGGAGGTTGATGATGCGGTCTTCGAGATCCTTCAGGCGTCCTTCGAGGCGCTCTGCCTCGGCTCTCCAGCGAGCAAAATAGCGAGACATTCTAATCTCAGCACCAAGTAGGTGCTTAAAAAGAACGCGCATATCCTGCTGTGCAGTGAATAGACCCTCGTTGTAATCCGTCGCTGAAGACTCATCACCAGGCTCTACCTCATAGGTGAGAGAAGAGAAGACGGGCTTGGTTAGATCTAGCCCTGACGTATAGCTATCGAAAGCTGCGATAACAGTGCGATAGGATGGAGCGGTACCCCCAAGGATCTGATCACGCAGAATCCCCTCCATGATGAACTTGGCATATGTTTCATAGATAGCCATTACACCAACCTCGAAGCAGTGAGGGCCTTGATTGAATAGTCACGCAAAAAGGGACTGAAGTAGGGCTCGAGTGCCAATGTATTCGGGCGGCTCTTCTTTACGGCACGGTAGCTCGCCTGATAGTACTTGGTCGCGGAGAATGTACTGGGGCCCTTCCCCTGTGGTGTCCGTAGGTTACGTAAGATCTCTCTGTCCTTCAGAGTAACCTTTTTGGTCGTCTTGTCTAGCGTCCAATCAGAAGTGGGTACCTCACGAGCAATGGGATACTTAACCCGGTAGTTGGTGAATCGGAAAGAGATCTGATCGTCCTTCACTGCGGTATCATGGAAGAAGATCTCCCCTGTCTCATAATTGATTGAGTATGAGCCAGTCAGATCAGCAGAAGGATCCGGATAGTAGTACTGGACATTCCCTGCATCGGAGTAGTTGCTGTCAACTCTTACGATGTACTGATTGAGGGCTCGGTCGAGTTGGTACTCACCAACAGCCGAAGGGACACCCGCTACTTCTGTCTGGAAGATATGGGCATTACTGAAGCGCACCTCAAGCGACGTGTCTGTCGAAACACCCATAGAGAAGGAGCGCGGGGGCAGGTTGGTGGCCACTGTGATACCTGTAATATCGGCCACTTCTTCCTTGGTCTTGAGTACACCAAGAAGCTCAGTGCGTCCATCGATGAAGGGCACCTCTTTTTGATAGGAAGCACCTGTAGGGAACACAACACTATTCTTCGCGATTGCTACCTCCGCCATGGAATAATACTTGATACCATCTCCAAGGTAGTTGTTCTCATCAATCGTGATGTAAGCATCATCATGAATTGAAACAGCATTGGTTACACCAGTCCCATCATCAACAAAATCCCAGTCATCTTCTGAGAGAACAGTACGAGGGATATAATAGTATGTGATAGTAGTCTGACTAGAGGTATTGGCATTGTCGTAAGAAGTCAATACACCGGTGTCGACATCAATGAACCATTCACCTGTGGCATCTACGTCTCCTACCTCGGTCAGGACTTGAGTTGCAAATGTAGTGGTGTTAGAGAACTTGGGAGCATACGGATCAATCACAAGCACGCCCTTGTCGAGCTGGTGAGTCTTGCGTCCCTGCTGGAGGACCTGAGTCTTCTGTCTCATTTCCCCTACGCGTTCAATGACGACTCTCTTCTTGTCGGCTACAGTGGGGTACTGGAGCTTAGCGATGTGCTTGGCTCCCGCCGAAGGGAACAATCTTTCTTCTGTTAGTGAGATAGAAATGGCCTGGCCTAGTGGTACAGCCATACCAATCGTCCCGTTTCCGAACTCCAACGTACGAGCTTCATTGTTTAAGCGATAATGTTTGGCTGTCGCCGCACTACTTGTAGAGAGAGAGTTGGTCCACTCTTCCCCACCCACCGAGATAGTGAACTGATCTTGCTCTAGTAGCTCATACCCAGCGTTGGCATCATACCCTCCCCAGACAGGAAGGAAGTAGGCTACGAACTGCCAGGGCTTATCAATGTCCTTCTTGAAGGAGAACGGAAGATGGATGAGTAGCTTGCTACCCGTACCTGTACCAATGAAGTAAGGCTCGTCGTCATATCCACGTGAACCAAAGTTGGTATCTACTAGCTTGAGTGATCCTGTAACCGGTGTCTTTTGAAGAGCAATAGTAAAGGGAGTGGAGGCCGGCGGCTGGTGGAGCTCTGTTTCGTCATCGGTTTCCTGGGCTAGCTCGGAGCTACTAACCTTGAATGCAGCAGAACTCCTCTCCATGACAGCCTTATACCGAAGGGTCTTCACCGGACTGGTGGTAGCAATAGTATTCTTAGACACACCGTTGAAGTCTAGTATCTCTGGAACAGTCTGTGTTGTGGCGCTTGTCCCATCTGTTGAGGGTGGCCGCAACTGATGCCAAGTAATACCATTGTCAGGAGAGATGTAGTGTTTGATGCTAGAGAGGTTTGACTTCGAAGTCGTAAGAGGAGCCTCGTTCGCTAGAAGGATAACCTTCCTTACGTCGTCATTGGGACTGAATGCTCGAGAGATGATCTCTCCCTTGGTTTTATATTTCCTCGCCTCTACATGCACGTCACGTAGACCAATGCCGTAACGAAAGCGCTGAGCTCCAGTTGATGTGGTGATGCTATATGGTGTGGTTTGCTTAAGAGTAATCCTAATGTACTTGGCGGTACGAGGAGTGAAGGTGAAGAGTCCCTGGCCTGCATACTTAGATGTAGCCGGAGCAAGAGTAAAGATGTCATCGGGGTCATCAATAGCAAACCCAGCAATAGGGATATCATCCCTTACGCTCACAAACTTGTCTCCATCGGTAGAGGTATCAATCTTATCGATCTTGATCTGAGTCTTCGTGCCAAAATTATTGGGGTTGATACGGATAAAGTTGATTATCTTTTCCTCTCCGAGGTTGATAGTGAAGTCCAGAACGAGAGGTACACCGTCATCGGCCTTCAGCACTCGCTCATACTCATACCATGTGTCAGAGTTCAGATCGAGAAGGTCGGCAATGTCGTTATGTTTGTTGGTCACAACTTCATGATTGTTCCCTGGTACACCATTGCTGTTGACATTGATTACTGGAGTCTGCGAGATAGAGATAGCCGAGGTTGCAGTAGTATCCAATGGAAGAGTGACCAGACCTTCGTCTTGGTGGACCTGACACTCTGTGGAGTTCAGGAGGGAAGAAGCAGAATCAACACGAGAAAGGTTGGTGAAAGTGTCAGAGAAGAAGAGAGTGTCCCTAGAGGGGTGACCGCTAAAGAGCTTGTAGTCTCCTAGGTCAGAAGCAACCTTCTTGAGCCGTGTGTTCACGCGGTTGAAACGACTAGACATATAGTTGAATTGGCCAAGTACGATGCTTTCAACATGTTCGAATTCCATAAAGAGCATCTCTAGGTCATCGACAATATCCTTGAGGTTACTATCCCACTCCACAGAAGTAGGGGCTGTCCCAGGGACCGCCACCCGGAGACTGAAGATAGGTTCCGACATGCTCTTGTAGAACCGAGCAAGCGCTCCATGAGCCCCTGCTATCTGACGTTCAAGAGTCACACCACTGGCCTTTGTACCCGCCTGGTAGTCAGCAAGCAGCTTAGAGAGTTTGAGCGTGAGTAGTTTGCTGTATGTGGGTGTGCTGTAAGTGTTCATTATTTGAACTTCTTCAGGTCCCTCGACCCTGTTAACAGGATGTAGTCTTCGATAGCTGGTGTACGAGAGAGCTTCGCGGAGTTCCTCCTTAATACAATCATAAGGTAAAAGTCAGCGTAGGCAATCTTGCTCGACCCGATAGTTTCAGAGAATCGAATCACGTTGTCAGCGGTTAGGATAGCAGAATTGTTCCCCACAAGATCAATGACCTCAGCCAGACCGCCAGCGTTGGAAGCAAATTGTACGTTCGAGAGAGATGGCGTGTATGATATCGTGTAGATATCAAGAGGGTTATCGCGAGCGTAGATATGGATACCAGTCTTCATTCGCGAACCCGAGTTAGGGGTCTCTACATGGACGTCTGTATCAGTAAGCTGCCATCCCCATTCTGTCCCGAGCAACCCATCTCCATTCCTGTAGACACTCACATCAGACCTATCTTTCTCGGTAAAGAATTGAGTGGAAGCAAGATTCTCGAAAGCAATCGAAGAGGAGGTTTTCTTAACAAAAACAAGCTGTTCATGTGTCACTCGAGTAGCTTCAACAGGAAGAAGAGGAATGGTGCCAGCTTGAAGGAGGGCATCGTCATCGGAATAGAACTCACCGTACAGCCAATACTCAACAGCTCCATGATGATAGTTGTCCGTGGGCAACCACTCGTGTGGATCTTGTTCAACATCAATACTACCAACCAACTGGGTAGGCCGTGTCTCATTAACTCGGATACCAACCTCCCCAGGGAAGAGGACTCTCTTCTTCTTTGCCAGGAATACACTACGCGAGTTGTACTCCTCGTTATAGAAGCGGATGTTATCTAGCCCGAAGGTGTACTGGTAGTAACTTACCATTTGGTAATCATCGTCGGGTAGTCCAATAATATCAGTAAGGAGGTTTTGGGAGGTGAGCGCCTCGCGCAGTTCCTCTGCGACATCAGAGGGTGTCCCGGCTACGTTGTTGCTTCCTATAGCTGCAAGCTGTTGTACGTTCCCGTTGGGTCCCTTACGGAACTGGGCAACAGTCCCGTTCTGCTGCTGCAGAGTCAGAACAATGAAACGGGTTGTGACACTATCAAAGTGGATCTTCGTTACGCCCTCAATCTTAACTGGAGAAACGATGGGGATCCCCTCTTGGCGATCACCTTCAAACACCTGAGAAAGATTTACCAGGGACATGGGGCTGTCAGACGCGGGTTCGATTACAATCGAATTGACATCTCTTATGGTACCGAAATCAAACAGCAAATTTACAGTAACGTTCGAATCCTGACTTGTTAAGAGAACTGGGTGAATCCAGTAGGTGTTCTTTGTGCCATCAATGATGTTGTTTACAGCAGATAACTTCCCCGTGACAGGCAGCTCACTGTGGTGCGAACTGCTTCTAGCCAAGAGCTTAACCACACGCACATTGACTTCTTCATTATGGTCTCTCCCTAGAATGAGGCGATCTCCCTGGAGATCAACATATGCATCCTCGTCAGTGTCCATCTCTGTATTGGCAGCGTTGGCACGTGGGTCCACAAACAAGGTACTGGTATCCTCTCCACGAGCTGTCTTGCCATCTTCGTCACGAAATGTGTTATAGAGGGCATCATCATACCCAGCCTCGTTCGCATCAAGATACTCATATAACTCTATGCGAGACTCGACACGGTTGATAGCCATGTAAATAGACTTTCCTACAACATCGAGAAGTAGGTTGGTGTGGGAGTCGAGTACCTCATCAATGGTCTCCGCCTCAGTGAAGGCTGTATCGAGGTCATCCTCAAGGTGTTGAAGGACATCGTTCCAAATCTCCGAACTAATAGAAGTGCCTAGAGTAGATGTGATCAGATCGATAGTGGGTTGAATCTTCTCACTAAGCAGGTTAGCTGTGAGCTTCTTAAGTCTATCTCGAAACTCGTCGATCGAACTAATCTTCCCCGACTCACTTTCTCGCGTAAGGCGCTTGAAGATCTGATCCCCCTGGGTAGAGGGAACCGAAGACCGATACTTTTCGAGATAGGGTTGTGCCACTAGAACTTCTCCTCAACGAAATAATATTTCATTTCACGGGTGATTAAGTCGAGCTCAGCAACAGCCCACTGGCCAGTGTACGCTACATTCACGGGCTCGAACTGTATATAATTAAAATCGAGGGCAATGTGGTCCCGAGTCTTTGAGCTAACAAATACGAGCTTTTCCTTTGGCTTAACCATTCTCATAATGCGGCGCTTAACCTTAATAGGCTTAGAGACCCCACGGGACACAACAGACTCATACGTATCGGACTGCCAGTACTCGCCATTCCCTTTTATCTGGATGGTCTGCTCTCCATCTTCAAGAATACATTCTGACAGGACACAAGGAGTACCACTCCAGCTCACACGACCCGCCGCTTCGTCTTTCTCGGTTCCGTATATCTCAGAACCATCGGGAAGAATCTTTACCCAGTATTTCATGTTAGCTCGTGTAGTCATAACGGAGAACTTGTTCGACCTGACGTATGCCAAGTACTCCCTCGTTGTTGGGGATGTCAAACCTAACCTTGAACCGAACGTTTGGAGATCCACCATTCAGGACCTGGCCCTCCGTGGGACAGCCAGTCTGAGTAGTAAGCACTCTAGCGTTAAGCTCACTGTCTCCTCTGCCGGTAGCAACCATATAGGCCTCGGTAGCAGTCGGGACCAGATAGCTGGGCCATGCAGTTGCATAGGAACCAAGAGCGTCCATATTCACGGCGAGGCCACCAAAGTCATCCACATCGGTTTCGTCTCCCCAGCCCACGATCTCGTCGTAATCGTCTTGGGCATTCTTTGCTCCACCATAAGTGCCCGTGACAAGACGAGTGAATAGGGAAGCATTAGTGATGGGGTTGAGATATGTGTGGCGAAGATAAAACTCCTTCGATGGAGTAGACGCTCCATTGGTTGCCGAGCCGTGATCGTACTCCTCGGTAATCGCTGGTCCCGCATTTGTGTGTGACCAAATAATTTCTGCCATGATAACTCCTAAGTTCCCAGTACCACAGGTTGTGAGATTGGGTTTACACCCACGCGGTGCTTAACAACCTCTCCTGGTTCCCAAATTTCATCGTCGGTATTCCAGGCCTCTAGGCTAAAGTAATGCTGTTGATTAAGACTTAATCCAGACCATGTCTTACTATTAGGGCCAGGAGGTCCTATGTCAAATTGTTGATCGTAGTTCCAGACCTTCTGATCTGTTGACCAACCTGTTCGATACTGTAGTGCGGAGTCATAAGAAGGCCACCGCAATTGAACAGTACCGGACCATCCTACCAGGCCAGTATAAACCGGGTCAAGTCCATAGCTACGAATTACCCCATACCCGCCAGCAGCCATATGTTTCTCGAACACAGCAGTAACCTGATCGCGGGTGAAGTTACCACCGTATTCACTCAATACCTTGTGGGGGACATGAACCATGAAGGCTCCCATACCAGGATAGGTATTAGCCTGTGCAACATCCGCGTACCAAATAGCTTCGGGCTGCTGATCAATAGCAAGATCAAGCCTGCTCTCCATGATACCTCCACCATTAAGACGGGTATCATAAAGGAATAGATTGTCGGCCGCTACAGCAGGACCAATCTGTACCTCGCCAAGGACCAAGAACCGTGCATTCTCATTGTAATTCTCCAGCAGGGTTCCCGAGAGAGACACACCAGAGACAAGTACATCATCGAACAGAACACTATCCACCGTATACTTATCCTTAAAGCTGAAGTCATCTGGATCTCCAACGCCAGAAGCCCTGGAGAGTAGTCCTGGTGTGGTAGAGGGATAGTCGTAGTCGAAGTGATGGGATACAACCCCATCGGTATCGAAGTCCTCGGAGACTAACTTGGAGGTTGCTGAATCATATGGAGCACTTGGGCTATCAGCTTGGCTACAATATGTGACCCTACCAAGATCGTCTACGACTAGATGGTGGAGAGAGTTGGCTAGGGTACCTGTGCTGAGCGACTCGGGGGCCACGTAAAGGACAATCTTTTGCGATAGAGAAGCAAGATTACTAACGGGATTGAAATTGAATTCCGTGAAGTCATAGTACTCATCGAGAGTATAGTAGTCCGCTCGTGCCTCTTCTACGGTAGTGCCCACGTCTGTCTTAAGCTCAACGAATCCATCACGCTGGTCCACCGAGGTAATCTCTTGGTAGTATAGTCCATCGGTCCCAGTAGTCTCAGCTAGAGATGGGTCGTTAGACGCATACCCTACGATGGTCCCTGTGATATCGAGGAATGTGATCAGCGTGTACAGACTCTTTGGACCGTCCACCACAACTCCGTGATGAAGCTTCAGTAGCCTGCTAGACAGAACCGAGATCGACTCGTAGTTCACAAACCGGTACGGAGGATAGGGAGAGAAGGCCTGCTGCATGTACTCGGCGATATGGTACTTGTAGTTCAAGAAGAGGCCAGCAGATCCCTTCTGGGGGGCCTGAATCTCACTGCGATTCACCTGTAGATACCACGGGAATTCCATGCCAGTGTCACCAACAGGAAGGACGGAGAGGGTTGCTCTCCGCCCTCTCTTCCATGCGAACCTATTGACTCCGGCGAAGGTGTACTTGTAGGCGTTCCCCGTGGCGGCTGTCGTTAGGATGTACCGCTTGAAGGCGGGGTCGAGTGTCCCGAGAGGAGTAAGGTGGTCCCAAGTAGCTTCATCGAATACACGCGTGTTACTGATGAGCTCACGATACGTCGTTACAGTGCCCCCGTCCTTTACGGCGTACTGTACGAAGGTCGCTCCATATACACCAGTGAGAGGATTGTGCTCGTTCTCGAAGTTATTGTAGACCATCCCGGTGGTTATGTCAGTGAAGTACTCATCCACATCAAGAGGGATTAGGTCTTCGTCCAGGAAGCCAAGAGATACTAGCGAGAGAGAAGAGAAGCCTGTGAGGTCATCATTGAAATTAGCAAGTCGGTGGACAAGGAACAGAGGAGTCTCTGGCTGTGTAGCAGACTCAGCGACGAACACATCGGTAATGAATAGCTTCGATGTGCTATCTGTGATGAACCCCACCGTACCTGTCTGAATGGTATCGTCGTCTCTGTTCTGCGTAAGAGCGTCGCTCTTGTCTGATACGTATAGGTTGTAGAGCGGAGAGGTAGTTATTCCGCGCGCATATGAGATAGCAAACGAATCATCAGGCAGAACAGACCGGAAGACGAACTGCTCCACACGCTTCTTCACATTCATCCGGCAGATCACATCATACTCAACATCTACCTGGTTTACAGTGAAACTATGTACGAGGGGATTGCTCATTTATTGGGCCCATTTGCTCACATTGACATAGCTAGCTTGTAGCCTAACACCATGGATTCTGCAAGAACCCGTAGTCGAGAAGTGAAGGAAGAGCTTGTGGGTGCCGTGGCTCCAGTCGTTCGTACCTGGGCTATCGCCGATATTCGTCGGAACGTAGTTAAGCCAAAGTCGAGTAGCACTACTAGACTGGATGTCTGTATGTGGTGCTCCTGCTCTACTAGCCTGTGTTCCAGAGAAGGACTGTGCAACGTTAGCATTCCCGGTAGCTGTCGGGTAGACAATACGGTATGGCTCGACAGTCAACGGATCTCCCATGGGATCAACATCTAGCTGAATGCCAAAGAGGATCATGTCCTGGGGCCAATCATCGATAAGAACAGAGAGGATTCCACCACCGGCACAAACCAGGTAAGGGATGGGGTCTCCTGCCTCCCAGGTCTCAACCCAGTTGCCAGTTCTATCGTAGTGCTTCTGAAGGTTAACCCAGATGTAATGATTCTGCTGCCCATGCTGATACCGAGCGCCAATCTCCTGGAGCCAGAGATCTTTCGTGGTCAGGCTCATCTGGTCTTCGGTTTTGTCGTAGTAGAGCTTTGGTCCTCCACCTGCGATACCAAACTGGACACCATAGCTATCTCCATCCAGGTTGTCGTAGTCGACAAAGGCACCAGGGACGGTAGACATCATGAAGAGATCGCCCAGCATACCATTCATCCATTCGTCTCGAGCGCTAGCGTTCAGACCCTTGCGGTGAAGGTACTGTGGGTGCCAATCGTTATCGAGAGTCGACGGATTGAACTTGGGGTTGCCGACATCAAGTGGATCGAAATTATCGGTGATCTTTGCGTGACTAGTTAGGGGCCCCCAGAAGGTCGACCCGGTGTCCTTGCCCATAGCCTTGTTCAGAATCAAGGCTGAGGTGTAGGCTAGACTTGCGCTGCCAGTCTGAATGACCTTGAGACCTCCAGCAGGGTACAGAGCAGCGAGCTCACTGCTACTTTGTAGGTTAGCGTCTGGATATACCGCTACACCGTTAGCACTCGCTAGGTAAGCGTCTAGGCCGCTCCCTGCTGCAATGAACCCGTACTTTCTAGTAGGGGTTGGGGCCGTCAGGGTTAGTCCCTCGATGATGGTTCCAGTCGCTGGGTCGAACAGGTAGACCATGCCCTCAGGGAGCGTGGCTCCTGCACTCCAGTTGTCAGTGATAGCAGCAGGAAGTCTGTACCGATAGTGGGTACGATACGTGGCTGCTGTAGCTGCAACGACAGAGTCATCCTGAAACAAAAGACGATCTCCCGAGTTACCATCAGCTGCGATATTATCAGTATGGACAGGAGCAGTAATGCCGTCCTGCATATCTCGTCCTGCATATCGAGCACCCGAAGACAGGGGACCACGAGGTGGAAGAGAGATGTAATAGCCGGCGCTACCATCACTGCCATTCACATACTCAATCTTAACGGACTTGAATGCATATGAGGTGTCGGTATTGAGATGGGGGATAACTGGGTATTCACGTTCACCAGGGATATCACCAGACACAACTGGCTTGAACTGGTAGATTACGGACGCACCAAGGGCATCATACGAGAACAGCCATCCAGTGTCGGTGTCGACGTAGAAGTCTCCTGAGGCGCTGACGTCACCGAGAGAGGTCTCAGGTGTTACAGACGACCAGGAGTCTCCACCATTGAGGCTTCTTCGCCAAGCAGAGCCTACCTCAGGGGGGAAGTCGAGAAGGATCTCAAACTTACCAGTCGCATTCCCACAGTAGTTGTAGTAGTTCTGGATAGCAGAGAGATAGGGAACGCGCGGACCCATGAATGAACCCTTCCCAATTACTCTAGCTAGCTGTGGAAGGTAGAGTGCATTCTCCGTCACCGAGCTATCGATAAGGACAGCATCGCCCGACTGGTTCCAGAGGTCTCCGATAGCAAGCTCAACAGCAGCAAACGCAGCATAAGGCTGAGAGCTCAGAGCTGTGAACTTCTTTGCGTTTGGGAGCTCACCGTCTTGGAAAGAGATTGGGAGCTGGTAAAGTTTGCGGAGTTTATCGGCCATGCGTAACCACCTTAAACAACTTCAAATTGATGACGAAGTGGGGGAACCTCAGTGGGGTTCCAAATGTTGGCGTTATAGTTCGGGTTCTTATCCATAAAGATAACACCCCCGAGCATTGCTGCAAGGGAAAGATTAGAAGAAGGGAGTCTCCAACCAAAAGGAACCTCCTGCCCAGCTGCAACAATCGAGAAGAACTGCGAAGAAATCTCGTCGATATGGATCTCATTGATCTCATCTAGAATCCAGACACCATTCATGTTGTCGGGGATATTCAAATTAATATTGATATCATTGCTGAAGATGGTCTGGTTCGTTGCTTCGTTCACAACAGAAGCAATAAGCGTTACCGCCGTTGGAGCCACAATATAGTAGGAGTAGAGCGTTCCAGATGGAGCTGGATCAGACGCAGTCGGGAGAGGCATAGCATCCACTGTGGTATCGAACACCACATCGTAGACACCATCAGAGATCTTGTCGATAGCGTAGGGCTTCTTAGGTACCCAAGCTCCCTCCACAAAAGAGTGAGGATTCAGGGCTTCAGAAGACCAGGTAGCAGCCAGCACACGACTACCAACCTTCGTATTGTCCTCAAGGTGGAGCACTGGCTCAAGGAATCCCATTAGCTCTCGGTGGAGTTCTTCCCAACTCTTCCCAGCAACATAGTCTGAGATAGGCATACCTGTTGGCCCACCAATGTTGTTGGCTGTGAGATAGTCCTCGTAGAAGGCTTGCTTCTGTGCAGCAAAGTCCAGGGGATCGATCGCTGTATCGAAGGCACCGACAGACCAATCGTCGATATGTGTCTCGTAGACACGGACCTCATCCAGGTCTCCAACGAAAGACATGTTGGAGGTACGCATTGTTAGAGTGCTTGCAACCCCTGGGTAAGGAGGAGCAAAGTCTTCTGTGCAATCCGCAAAGACAATCTCTTCCCCTATATCATCAATGCTCTTGGGAGGATTGTAGTAAGCAAATGCTTTCCCGTCCTGGTTCGTCACAGAGGTAACTGTGGACGAAGAACCAAACGCACCAACAGCAGGGGCACTAGTAATCTCAAAGGTAACAACCTCGCCCTCAAGAGGGACCCTACTTGAGTCATAGACAGTGGCCTGCAGAGTAGTGTAAGCAGACCCCATGTCTACCGGACCGTAACTATCGGCACTGATCTCATCAGCAAGGGCAACGAGCTCTATTGAGACAGGGGGATAGTAGCTACGAGAGAAGGTGAGGAACCCCTCGCCAACATGACGATGGAGTGGGTTCATGTTCGCTTCATGTGCTCGAACGAAGTTCTCAGTGTTCTCTGGTTCATACTCAACCCGAGCGGTCCCATAGTAAGCAACAGCCACGTACTCTCCGGCTGGAGGCACAACATCACCAAATCTCACAAGACCCAAGTCGAGGTCCCAGAGAGTCATGTAGCCAGAAGGCGTGACACTGCCTTCTTGGTGAACCATCCATTCAGTAACACCCGAAGCAGGGAATCCCACACCAGACGGAATGGGTCCGCCGCCGACGAGTCCTAGCGCTGGGTCGAAACCGCCAAAGAAGATATCGGGCATGGAAAGGGCTGAGTAACAAAAGCCTGGCATGCCTGAATCAATTGGAGAAAGGTATGTGTGGAACTCTTGGTCGTTTGTACCATCGGAGATACCAACTACCTCTAGTTGAGCCAAGAAGAGACCAGACTGAGTACCACCAGTTGGCGGAGTAACAACCTGTTGGTTAAAGACAAGTTCAGGTGTTGCCCTTTCTCCGTTCCTTATCCCACTGGTACTGACAACGAACTCATACCTATTCTGATCAAGTCTTTCATACCATACCCGGCCTGTCGCATGATCAAACGTAGTGAGCAAAGACTCAGCAACAGGACTAGACACAGGGGTGGGACTAAAGAAATGCTTCTTCTCCCACTCACGGTACACGCTATAGGCAGCAGTAGATGCATCCCAAAAGTATGATCGTGCGGTGATAGGGATGTTACCCTTAGGCGCAAACTCAAGCTGAACAAGGCTGAACTCATACTGCCATAGCCCAGGGTTGGGAGGTCCACCTTCTACGCCCTGAACAAGACCAGACCAAGACGCCGACGTCAATACAGCGTCATCTGAGTGTAGGTACTGCCCAGTTGAATCAAGGAAGTACTTGCCGTGATAGACAATAGGAGTGAATGGGCGGAAGATGTCCTGCTCCACAAGGCCTGAACAAAGCGTCTTCTCAACTGACAGAAGCTCTAGGTCTCGGTTTGCGCCAATCCCCTTTTGGAAATATGTCGATGTGATGCCAGAAACTGAAGGATTGAAACACCAGGGGATATTCTCATGACAGTTCTCGTCATCATCAGCAGTCCACAAACGGTGGTTCCACTTCCACCCTTCAATCTGCTCCCCCACATAGGGATGGTTCTTGTTAACCCATTTGGAGCGAACCCCAATAGAACCAGGATAGTCGTCCCCACCAGATTGACCACGGGCCGGAGTGAGAGGACTATTGGGGACGATCGGGGTCGTTGGCCCGATTACAGCAAGATCAAACTGATGGACAATCGATACAGCCATTAGGACCCCCAGTACATGGGTGCTACTGCTAGCAACTCATTAATGATGTCCACACCAAAATAGGTAGGGAGGCGGCTCACTGTGGTGCCGTCATCAAGACGGACCTGCTCGAACATCTTTCTGCGAAAGTCCTCGTCATGTACAGCCGAGATGACTACCTCACTAGCAAATGGCGTCCACTGATACTCGCTCCATGAATACTCTACACCAGAATTGCGTGTAGGTATACTGTAACTTGTTACAACTCCCCGACTATAATCTATATGATAGGAGCCAGGTGTTGAGACCATGCCCAACTGGGGAACCTCGAGAGCATACGTATCCTTATCGTCTCTAAAAATAACAGAGTTTGGTGAGATGAATTCCCTGTCCATCTTCCATCGAGTGCTGCGTTCAACTGTCTGTGTATAGAGCTGGCGACTCATCTGATTCATAAGGGTGATTGAGCGCGTCATCACGTATGCTGAATCAACAGTAGCCTCAAAGAAAATACTGGTATTGATAAAAGACTGGAGACTCCCATAGAACTCAGCATTATCTCCTCTCTCCCACAAATCGATTTCGAGATCAACTACGTCATTCCCATAGTCGGAGTAAAGCCTCATGAATCCATATTTAATTTCAACACATGGGTCGGGAGCTACTGTATGCCCACCAGTACGAAGAAGTGGACTAATAGTCAAAGGAGTGAAGAGAGGGAGTCCAAGTCCACGTGAGGCCCCAAGTACCATACCGGTATAAGCAGCGTTTCCTCTTTGCGCCATGACTGTCACCAGTCTAGCGCGATAGTCAGCATTGGTCTCCCCTCGAAGGCGAGGCAAGGATAGTACCAGCCCGAATTCATCGAACTGGTTCCACACTGCTTTCCCAACTGGAACACCAGCTGCGATTAGCTTAGTGACTTCAAACTGATGGGTAATAGACTCTGCCATACTTCTCCTAGTAGGTTACTTCTACTTTATCGTATTGGTCCCGGAAATAAATAATCTTCTTCTCGATGTCGATGATCATATTGTCGTACGAGAACCCCAGGTAGTGTCTTACGTTATTGACATCAAACACCACGAGTTGTCCAGTCGTGTCGATATCAATTCCAATGGCTGGATCTGCAATCCCCGCTTCCGATAGAGAGAAGGCCGCTAGGGGTGTCTTCTTGGCTACAAGGATAACACGCTGGTCAGTGACTTCCGTGTTGTCTGTATAGGTCACCTGAAGACTATAGATGTATTCTCCGTACTGGTCTAATACGTAATCCTCTGGGTGCCGGATGATCTTGCGCGGTGGTTCTCCCACAACCCATGAGGTACGGTCTGTGTGGTAGGTAACCTCGACTCCATCCTCAAGGCTCTTGAGGGTTCCATCGGGCTTCTCCACCCAAGCGCGATGACGTCTCATACCCTTGGTGGGCCTACGCCAAACATAGTCAAGACCGATCTCTTCTCCACTGACAACCTGGTATGAAGAGGGCTCAATGACAGCCTCAGCTGAGTAGGACTTATCGCCCAAGCCCGTGAGATCAGGTGAATCAATTGCATCACTATAGAGCAAGAGCTGTCCAGAGGTAACGACCCACAGGTTCCGTGAGTAGGGCTCAACGCAGATATCAACTGGAGTGACTGGAATGTTATTGGAGTCTAATAGATCGTACCCAAACGCAATGCCGCGATCAGTGAAGCCCGCCACGCGCATCTCAATTGAATCAACATTGTACTTGTGCAATTCAAGAGCAACACGGGCAGCGTCACCATTGTCTATGGGATCGTTAATAAGAATCCAATAGAGGGGCATGGGTTCCCCGTCTCCTGTTTCGTAGTTGGCCAAGTCGTATGCTATAGCGTGGTACGGATCTTCGCTGAGTCCAGGGTCAGCAAACCGGTTAGAAGTAACCATGATGTTTGCGTTGGCGGGGTCTTCAAACCCCCATACCTTGATACCACTAACTGAGGTAAATTCATTTACCGTTCTGATGGAATCGTCATACAGAAATACTACGTCTTCTGTGATCTCTTCCAGATTCACGTTGCTATTGAAGCCAGTAATCTGAACTGTACCAATAACCGCCGCGCCATTAATATCTTGGATACAGCTCTCTGTACCCTCTACAGTAACAGTAAGCCGCATGTTATCCATAGGAACTTGCTGTTGAATAGGGACAAATGGAGCATTGATTGGATTGCCTTGTGCTATTAGGTAGTCTTGATAAAAACCCGGCGTTGATTTCTCAACCACAAGTTCAGTAGGAATAGCGTTGTACCAGAAGTTCTCGATTTCATTCTTCTCTGCTAGTAGAACGGTACGACTGATATCATTACGCCATGCAGTCACCCGAGGAGGAACGAAAAGAAGCTCGGTTGCATCAGAAGTCATCTGGAAATCGAACGTACGTGGAAGCTTGAAGCGATAATAGCGATCGATATCTGTACAGATGCTAGTCGCAAGATGGTAGTTGGCACCAATTCTAGCGTTCTGGCGGCGCAAGTCATCCAGGTTAAGCGCTACAGTATTGATCAGTTGCTGCCCAACACTCTGTGAGTCGGTCCTTACAGATGACCATGCGGGATAAGTGTTAGCTATCCCCTGTGTGGATAGAGCCTTCTCTCCCATGGTTAACTCCTCACGAAGACACGGTTAAGGACAACCGGCTTAGCAACAGATGGCTCCAGGATGATACGCTCGTCGTCGTCTGGGTCGTAGTCTCCAAGAAGTGTCTCTCGAGTCCGGTTGTCCTGGAGGCGAGACTCCTTGTAAATCGCCACGCTATCGATTGGTTCGTTGGGCTCTCCGATGCTCACTATCTCATCGCTTACTTCGAAGATCTCAGCCGTTAGCTTGTTGACACTAAAACTACCATCGACACCAAGACCCGTAAGATGGTCTTCTATCTTGTCTTCGATTCCTTCCTCGATTGTAACAACCTCGTCGGTAGTCAGAGTCTTCTTGTAACTCACTGTGACGACAAAGGTTAATCCAGTCTCACGAGGCCCTCGTACATACACCTTATCTCCAAGAGCCTTAACTACATCTACCTTCTGCTGGACAGCAGTGACAAGAGCAGTTGATACAGTCGGAGTCGTAGATTCAATAAGGACGAGGGAAGTGCCAATCCCGTAGTAGCGTTTTTTAATCAAAACGTCAGCTACACCTGGGACTTGGAGGGCTGCAAGTCTGATTGCTGTCTCGTTGGCGGATGCGGCCTCTGTAATCCTAAGGCTCAACCTAAAGCGATAGTTTGTATCGCCCTCCTGGTCTCGTCCATTCGCAAGTGCGTGAGCATTGGTGGTGAGGAGAGAGCTATTGAGAAAGTCACCATAATCCTCAAAGTCATGGAACTTAAGTGAGTTGGCTCCGACATTAGAACTATCACCAGGGACGCGAGCCTCAACGCCCACCCAGAGCGTACTTGCTGATGCAGGGAGGACTGTGGTCTCTAAGATTCTATAGGTCGTTCCTTTCCCAGCAGCCTGTGTAGAGAAGACCGTGCCAGCCGGGATAGTGATGTCAGCGGCATTGTTGATGTCTCCAAACGTACCGGTCTTCACATAGAATCTCTGAACCTGAAGCTCAGCCGATGCAGTAGCTACCCGTGTAACTTGCCGCTGGTCAGCTAGAAGCTGGCCAAAGAGATCTAGGTACTGGCCAGTAGCAGAGCCAATAAAAGCTCGGACAACATTGAGGTCAAAGGTGTCGTACGCGTCTTCGAGTCGTCTGTTAAGAGATTCAAGTACAGCACGAGCTTTACCTCCAGCGCTCAACCTATTGAGGTTAGTGTTTTGAGAGAGATCGAGGAGCGAGCTTGCAACAAGCTCCTGGTATTTTCTGGCGAATAGCGGCATTACTGTTGTGCTCCTAGTGGCTTCTCCAGGAAGGTTACCTGGTGCTCTAGTGTATCAAATAGAAGACCTATTGTTAGCCGGGTCCCTGGCTCAAGGCTATTGTATTGGGTGGCTAGGGCGTTGATACCCAAAACAACGATGTTTCGGTTCGCGTGGACAGGAGCGATCCTAATGTTGAGATCAGCCGCTTTCACAACTCCAGCAGAAACAAGAGTAAGTCTGATTCTCTCCTTCATGGCCATTGCATTGCGTCGGGAGTTCTGTTCCCCCACCCAATCGTCGACACCACAAGCACGAAAAGGATAGTTCTCCCAATCGTATTGAGAGCTAGCTAGCATAGTAGCCACGTCCTGCTTGAGAGCACGGATATGATCATCAGAGGTATCAGACAGGTCTCCGCCGTCGATATCATAGTCTCCATTCCAGGTATAATCGAGATCGACTGAATCGTAGTTGGTTGGCACAGGCTACCTCCTAAACAAGAAAGGCCATAAAGAAAGCCAAATCCTTGGCGACATTGGCCATCATAAAGACTGGCGGGTACTGTGTATTACGTGGTAGCGGCACCACAATGCAGGAGGGAAGCATCTCAATAAAGTCATTGAGACCGATAAATAAACCGCCCTTCCTAATTGACTCTGATGTAACCAGCATACTCACGGGACCGCGAATGGTTACGCCATGTTGATTTGCAACCACAAGATTGCTCTTGGAACCTACGAGAGCCGCCTCGTCACTCTTCAACTGTAGCCCAGCTTTGGCATTTGGTCCAGCATTGAAGACTCGTGTATCTGAAGCCGCCATTAGATTCCGATCCCCATGCCAGGAGCTGCGATTCTAAACCAACTCATAGCCTGCTCGTTGATCTCACGTTTGTTGTTATATGGTTTACGTCCTTTGCGTCCGGTGACCATTGCTCTTACATCCTGTCCACCAACACCACTATAATCCGCCCTCACCAGCATTCCCTTCTCGAGTTGGCCATACTTGTTTTTGATCTCCTCTACGTCTACGATATCAACCCAATTCCCGCCAAACAAGAGCTTTTTTGTTTTAGCATCAACAAGCTGCACCAAACTACTCGCATCGTCGATATCTTTAATTAAACACCAGCGATCCCCTTGTTGCGTAGACGCATTAGGAGAACCGAAGATATTCTGATCCGCTGATCTCTGATCCTCCTGTAAAAGAGAAGCTGGTTGCATAACCCGTGAGATAGTTCCAGTACTAGCCGGCATGTCGTACCTCCTTATACATCAGAAAGAAATGTACCAACTGCATTGAATCCAAGGCCACCCTTGGCTGCATTAACCATATCATCAGTCGTATCTTCCCACCAGTCATCAAAGTGAGCATCCCACTTGGCGCTCCACTTGCCAAAGACATTCTCCCACAATGAGGTTGGGATCTTGCGAATAGGAACCCCACCAGATAAAGGCCGCCCATGAACGGTTAGAGGAAGCATCGAAATTGGGTGGCCCTGTGGCGTGTAGGTGATAAGCATGTCAGTTAAAAATCCACCCCATGCCGTTACACCCTGTCCCACCATGTTTGAGAAAGGGGCATATCTGCTAGTCTCCTCACCGAAGATGTCTTTCTTAATAGCCTCCATCACATGGCCCATGATGGCTACTGTACTCATGGTTCCCCAGTGGTTGGCATAGCACAACATATCGGGTTTGATCTCAGTACGGAAGCCTTGTTGCTGATCGAATACATGGACAACCTGCTCTACTTCTACCGGACCGACCATGTCGGAATAATCATCATAGATGTAGCATACGTCAAATGGCTTGATGTCTGGATTACCGATAATAGTAATGCCGCCCTTGTAGATGTCCTTGCAGTTCTGCAGTAGCATTGACAGGCCATACCTCTCGGCAAGCGCCTCGTTATACACGTTCACGAAGCTTCCTACTTGAGTTCTAATCTCCTCTGTCGGGAGAGCATTGTCGAGTTTAACAACAACTGTCTTCTCCGGCCCTCTAGCTGTGCGCTTATTCTTGTCCTTGCTAATAGGGCCGAAGAAACCCACATCAGGTAGCTTCTGTCCAAGCGGACGGTACTTGACCGCAATCGTATTGGCCACATCACGCGAGTTAGCTCGAATATTGTTAGAGATGATGTGCTGGTCGCTTGTCAGAAGATGGTAGTCGCGGAACGGCTTGATGTATCCATCCTCGAGAGCCTGAGCAAGCTGCATCTCTCTGATGAGACGAGGGATACCTCCTGGTTGATTTAGGCCAACGTTATTCGCCTGAGCCTTCGCCGCCTTGAGTCTATCCTCTCTTTTCTTTGCCCCTTCGTCAGAGCCAAAGAGAGCACGTGGGATATTGCTCGATGATTCATATGAAGCCTGCCCCAGCTCAGTCCTGGCTTTCGCCTGCTTGTTCTTGATCTCCTTCTCTGTGTTCTTGAGCTTGTCCTGCTTCTGCTGTTCTCCTGTCTTTGGATAACGTGCAAAATAAAGCTGCTCGGGGAGACCAAAAAAGAAAGTCATTCTCTCTCCGGTCTGGTCACTATACGGCACCAGGCTAGCAATGTAGTTCGGATGGCGCATACACATCTCTTGAATGATGTCCCAGATAGTTGTCTGGAAGATCACGTAGCTCATGTCGGACTTGAACCAGCCGTTCCCGAGAGTATCTACCTCGCTGGCTGCTGGCGGAGGAAACATGTTGTCGTCCTGGGGACGCTTGTTCCACTGAAACTTATCGGTCAAGAGCCCACGGTTTGGTGTATCGGTTGAGCCAGCATCCCACCTTCCAAAGTGAACGAGCTCTGGTTCTGACATAATCTCTTCGAGGATCCGTGCAGTAGAGGCACCATCCGCAAGACCCCAAGCGTCCCACCCGAAGAAAGTAGATGAGTTGTATGTTTTGGGCTCCTCAATTCCCTTGATGTCACGACAAAGCTCTGTCGCATAGCTCTGAGCGACAATACGGATAATGTCTTCTGACTCGCTCATCTCGATTCCGGTGATGGCTCCGTTGAAGACCCTTGTTAGTTTGTCTGGGTCGTTGCTATAACCCATACGAAGACTAATATTCTGCCCCTCTTGGAGGAGCATCGATGCCATCGGATTCTCGCCTGCCGTTCCAGCCTTGTTTTTGTTCTCGGTGACTGGCTTCCCATCTGCACTACGAGGCACAGCGGACATATCCTTCTTACCATCCTTGGATCTTTGCCCAGCGAACTTACGATTAGTAAGAATACCACTCACGTTGGTAACATAGATCTCGCATAGATCAGCAGCGATCTTACGGCTCCGAATAATACGGATAGACTGTAATGAGTTATAGGAGAAGAAGTCATCATACGCCAGGCGCTTTCTCTCGTTCCCGCCGTCGTCTTCAATGAAGTAGAGCTTGAAGGTGGGGTAGGCGCGCATAAGGGACTGGCCCTGGCCTCGAAGGAGTGACTGCTCGTAGGATGCGAGAGCCTTCTTGTAGGGGGACTGATCTGTTCCACCAGAGTCAGCAGCACTAGTCTGAGATGTAGACTTAGGTGACTTTGATGTAGAAGCAGTTTTCTTCCCGCCAGAGACTGTAGCAGGCTTCTGTCCGGTACCTGTCTTGCCTTTCCATTCCAATCCAAACCCATCCATCCAGCTATTTTTGAAGCCAGGGCCAGGGTCATTTTTCGTGGCGCGAATATCAGAGTGACGTGTCCAGTACTTAAGGGAAGGCATAGCCTGCTTGAGCGCGACTACCAGTGTTTGGATTTCTTTTCTCTGGTGATCGCTTCGCTGTCCTTTCCAGGGTCCAGGCATCTCGATACCAATAGACCGAGAGTTTACGTTGCCCTGCCCAAGGAAGGTAGAGCCGGCTGCATGCCAGCCTGAGTTGTACAAGCTCATCTGTTGAGCGAGCCCATTATAAGTAGTCGACCACGAGAAGTGAGTAATCACAGGGCGGCGCAGAGGTCCAGCCATGTACTCGGCTACTCCTGCCCCCACCCCACCAGAGTGAATGACAATCGTATCGGGTTTAACACGGAAGTTTTGGGTCCTGCTGGCATGGGTCCCGACCATAACAGGCCAACCCGGAATCCAACCATATGTAGCTACAGGTTTCCCGTCTTTACCCTTTGGGAGATCCTTGGGATCAATCTTGGTCTTTGGTGTGTCAGGAGCTGTCCCTGTAGTAGGAAGAGACTTCCCTCCATGTGTAATACCCTTGGCCCATGCGATAGGAGAGGGATTGTGTTGACATGCCCCACCGGCTGTCATTTGCGTGCCCTTGTCCTTGAGGGGAACTATGCTCGAGTGCGCCTTGCCTCCTGGGTCCATAACCAGGCTCTTGTTGATGGTCTCCTGTGTCAGTGCTGATGGGTATGGTCCCTTAACCCCATCAAGAATAGGTGTACGCAGGTTCGCTGGTACGTTGCCGCCCGAGTGTCCGGGTACAAGGTGCGGCAGACTAGAAGACTTCATGGCGTCTTTGTACCTGGTTGTGTAGAACTTGCTAACACTTGTTGCTGCTTGGTTGTACATATCAATACCAATCTTCGCAGCATGATCTGTATACTTGGGATCGATGAGAGACACATCGGAAGCATTCTTACTGTAGACCGGGTACCACATGTAGACGTCAGGGTCTACGTCATGAAGAGATTGGACAGACCACTCATCTTTGCCTCCATTTGGCTCCCCAGAGCCATTAAGAAGAGTCAAGCATTCCTGAATAGATGGTTCAAAATCAGGATACGCAGGTAGTCCACGACCAAGGCCAAGACGGTCCTTCTCTTCTTTGATGTGAGCGAACTCATCTAGCACCAGGTAGTTCTGTGAGATTTTAGTAAAGAGGGCACGCATAGTACGTAGGTAGGTATCCATTCCCATGTCGTTGAGGTTCTCAACACGGCTCCCGTCCTGCTCTTCTTTGCGGAGCTTTGTCTTCTTACTTCTCTCTACACCGGCGTACTTTGAGTCCACCGCTTGGCGTGCCCTTGCTTTCTTCGCTAGAGCCGCATCCTGTGCAGCATAGTTCTTGCCCACATTCCTTTCGTCACCGGAAGGTCTTGGCTGGTTGGCTGCTCCCATAAGGTCCTTGATCATGTCATCATGACCCGGGATATACCCATAGGTAGACGACAAAGCTGCCCAACGGATATCCTCGAGGTTCCCTTGGATCTCAGTGGAGGTCCCCTTGGTTGCTTGTCGAATAAGCTTTGTGTACGCCTTCGCGGCAAAGTCTACAAAGTAGTAGTATGCCTTCTTGTTCTTTGGTGGTGTAACTAGATCGGGCCCGGCACCAGTGCTAGAACCAACAAGGAGATTGTTCCCGAAGGCCTTGTATCCAGTAAAGACCATGTTGCTACGCATCTTCTTCCAGATAGATTTATTAATATCCTCGAAGAGCTGAACGTTCTCCTGTGTAATAGCCTCGTCATCACGGAGCTTGTCTTGTGAGGTCACACCAGCATCTGATAATCTTAGTTCCAAGTGGGTCCTTCCGGGGGATCCAACGATGGTGGTTGTGGCAATACCTTCGGTAACAAATTCTTGTACTCCGAAGATACCAAGGAAGTCATTGCTGATGCGAAGGTTAAGGAAGGGTTGTGGCACTTGTCGGAAACGAAGCGCCATTGATTCAATTACATCGTACATTCGATGGAACTTACGTGCTCCATCATTGGTAGCATTGATAGACATGCTAACGTTCACTGCCGTGGATCCAATATGCTGGATGGTAGGATATCTGTAACCAGCCATAGGGATAACAGCGAGATTGTTCGAGAAGGAAAATGTAATCCTTTCGATAACGGTTGACGACCCAGAACCCATCTTGGCAATGTCTTCTTGTGGGGAAACACGCAACTTGGCCCGTCTACCCATAAGGACGAGCTCACCAACGATGGCGTTATCGTTCACACTAGGGTACTTGGCGACGCTCTTCTTGACCGGCTGGAAGTCTTCCTCTCCGACAGAACCCGAAGGTAGGGCGGACGTTTTCTTCTCAGATTGCTGTGCCTTCTTCTTTACTATCTGAAGTGCGTTGTCGAGCTGTCGGGCTCCAATCCCCTGAAGATACTTAACGCCGGCCTCTACTCCACTTTCGGATGCAATACGGAAGCTCTTTGAGAGAGGACCATACAGCATCTTATCTACAACCGATGAGGCTCCAGCGCCAGTGCCCTCGCGGATTACGCCCTTGGCCTTTTCGAGACCAAACCGATTGATAACACGATGGGTGTTATCAGCAGCCTGTCTTACAAGCAAGTCGGGGATATTAGCCGATCCATAGTTCAGGTCAACATCAGTCCCACCCTCAATAGCTTCCTTGCCCGACAAAACGAACTGGTATGGATCATCCTTGATGGCCTGGATAACCTCGGCAGCCAGCTGATAGGCGAAGTTATCTCCTTTTGCTACGATAGCGTACTCCCGCCACGAGAAGATTGTTGGAGGATGGGGCTCAAGGGCTGGGGGACCTCCACCGTGAGGCAAGAAAAGAGGAGGACTACCGTAGTAGAGATATGGCTTATAAAAGGCTTTCCAGAGAGGAGAGTTCCATGCGTACCCAGGTGTGGATGAGTTCTCACCTGTTGCGTAGGCCCAATAGGGGGTGAACGGATGGTAGTTGAACCACATAAAGTTGAGGGTGGCTGTGATTGTTGATGGCTGTCCGGAGTGCCCGTTGGTTGAGAAAGACGCCTCCTGGAGGGCGAGGACAACAGGCTGGAAGCTAGCTGCTTGGGCCTCAACAGTCTGTGTAGTCTCACTGTGCTGGTACTCTACGTCAAGAGTTTTCAGTTGACGTTCAATGTGGGCGTTATGCACAGCAGCAAAAGGGGTTGCGCGAAGCCCAGCGATTAGGGGCTGGAGCCTTGTAAAGAAATCCTTCTGTTCGAAAACCAGCTGGAGAGTTACATTCGCTGTAGAGTGACCAGACTTCATCTTCTGACTAGAACGAGTACGAAGTGTCTGCCACTCGTGATTATTAGACCTCTTGTCGATCGTAATATTAGTAGGAGAGATGCGTAGTACGACATCATTGATTACACAAATGTCGGGCTCAACAGCACCAGGTGCCCATGTTGGTCGTGTATCGCCAAAGGTCACCGCACTGGTTTTGTTAATCATTGTTCTTGGTGCCGGAAGCTGAACGCTTGGTTGTTCCTTCGCCATACTATCCCTCTCTAATAATGTCAGACAGTCTCTCTGGTGTGATACTGGAACGCTGGTCTCTAACCGACACGTTCACGGAGCCGCCTGTTACACTTCCTATACTACTAGATAGGCTGTTGTAATCAATAGGACCGCCCGCGTTTCCACGCACAATGATGTTGTGGCCTGGCGGAGAGACCCTGGCTGTGTTGGCGGCACTTACATGGGACGGAGCTGTTGGTGCTCCCACGCTGACTGGACCCCCAATGTTTTGCTGAACACGATCTCCTCCGGTATTAACTCTCATATTTGCACGAGGTGGTGTCTTTTGTCCAGGGTCTAGAGTGTCTTTAGGTGAGCTTAACATTGCTGCCACACCTACCGCAGCGGCCATTCCAATAGCCATGGGCCTAGCATGCTCGAGGACTCGAGCCCCAGCAGAGATACTGCGGTTGATTGCTCCAACTGTCTTCTTGCTAAACTCACCGAAGGCTCCTTCTGCACGACCTCCGACGTCTTGGATAAAGCTACCGAAGACAGTCTTGCCGAGGAACGTGCGATCCAACAGCTTACCAACTAGGCCCTTGGTCATGCTCTTCTTGCCGAGGAGTGCACCACGCGCCTCCACCCCTCCGAAATCATCAATGGATTTGGTGGCCGTGATGATGTTGTCGATGGTGTTCTCGAGGTTCAGGCCAGGGATATGCCGAGGGAGGATCTCTGGACGACCGGCACGACGACGTGCTGCGCTCATAACTGTGTTGCGCACCTCTACATCCATGCCTTTACCGAGGAACAGCTGGTTAGCAATGTCATTCCCCTCGCCGATGATCTCACGTGCAGTGTCACGAAGAAGCCGCCGGTCTCCATGCTTAAACCCTGTCTCAAGTTGCTCGAACATCGTCAGCATCTTGAGTGCGTCCTTGTCCGGAATATGCTTACCAGAGATTGGTCCCTGCTCAAACCACTCAAGAAGGTGGAGTGAATCCGCCAGCGCCTTGTCTCCCAGGTTGGATGCAAGGAGGGCACCCTTCGACTGAGACAGCATGTTGGAGAGCTTACCAAGTGAGGTCTCTGGTGCTCCCATCTTAACAGCAGAACCGACTAGCTCCTCCAGGAAGCTCTCGGCTCCAGGAGGCTTCTTGGCCTTCAGGATCTGGTTGCGGATCTGGAATGCTTCGTACTCACGTCTACTAGCAAGGTCTCCGCTCGCGCGATGCCGGAACTTCTCTTCCATCTGTGGACCTGCCATTGTTGCAGCCACAGCGTCACCGTCGGTGTCACCTGCTAGACCCACGAGGGGAGATAGGCGTACGCGCTTGTTCTCGAGTACCGAGCCACTGCTTCCCTTGAGTGTGGACACTTCCATGATCTGCTCATCAAAGACAGCAATAGGATCTCTCAGTCCCTTCATCAAACGGAACTCAACAGCCTGCGAACTGTACTGACCAATGTAGGGGTGGCGACCAATCATCCCGCCGACGCCCTGTCCAGTCTTGAATTGCTTTCTCATCCTACTGATATCAAGTGGGTCGTAGATGCCCGTATCCTCGAGTCCCTGGATCATCTCTAGGCCATGGCGCTCCGAGATCCCCACTACGTGACGTCCCATCCCATGAGAGAAACGGTTGCCCACTCCTGGTGTTGCAGCGCCAAGGAACAAGCTGCCTGCCACACGACTACGGAGCAGTCCCTTGTTCACAGTACCGGCATAGAACTCACCGACAGCAGTAGAGAGGTCAGTCATAACTCGACCGAATGACTCAGCGTTGATAGTCTTTCCCTCGAATAGAGAAGCCTGCTCAAGCATCTTCCTGTAGGACCCACCAAGGTCAGACATGGCACCAGCCTGCTTGTCGGACATGTGCAGCTTCATCCGGGTTTCCATCTGCTTGATATGTTCCTGTCCGGGAACCATGACATCGCCGACACCGGGGATGTTCACAGCCTGGGTCTCATTCAGGAGCCGCGTGGCGTCAGGGAGCTCCTCTCCAATCCTCTTCGCCTGGCTGGCTGCTCTCTTCTGGTACTCGTCGAGCGAGATGGCATCATCCAGCTTACCGGGATCCATGATGGACTGAAGGCTCTCGCCGAGCACTCTCTGCTCCTCCATGACAAGCGGGTTGCCAGTGATGAGACGCTGAGAGATATCCAACTGTGCTTCACGCCCGAGGTCTCCCCAGTGGCCAGCACCGAGCAGCTCGAATGCACGAGGCTCGAGTGTAGCGACTTTGCCCATACCTTCCTTGAATGATCCACCAAAGAAGAGCTGGGAGACGCCAGCGGAAACCTGTGAAGAAGAGATCGCGCGACGCTGAGCGCCTGTAATACCTGCAAGATCGTCAGCCCAGTTCTCTCCCATCACGTGGGGTACAGCGGCGAACGTGGAGCCTAGCTGCTTAGTAGATAGCTCTGCTTCCTGTGCGATGCCCCATGCCTGACGCACCATCTGGTTCATCTGCTCTGCTGGAGTTCCCGACAGGCCACCCATCATTCTTTCAACTGTCTGCTGTGGGCTCTGGGCAAAGTCGTATGCCTTCTGGGCAACACCATGGGTATTCATTCTCTCTGTGGTGGTGCGCTGGAGCTCTGTGAACACCTGGTTGAGGAACGCACGACGATCCTTCTTCAGGATGTCCATCGAGGAAACAGCCTGGATACCTTTGTCAAGGTTAAGCTTCTTGCGAAGGGAGTTCATCTCCTGCTCGTTGTAGCGCCAGGAGATCTGCTTCGAACCATAGTACCCCTTCTCCGCCTGCGCAGGGTCTAGTGTCTCAGCGAGAGTGAGTCTCATGAAGTGACCCTTGTTGAGATCCTCGCCGAACGAGACTACGTCTAGCAAACGCTGCTTCTTCAGATTGATCTTAACTGCATTGCCCTCGGGGTCTCGTCCCACGAAACCTCCGCGCAGAAGATCGTCGAACTGACGGGTGCCCTGAGCATGTCCAAGGAATTCCTCGCCTGACATACTGGTCGGCTTACCAGCTGACTTCCAGATGTCATAGAAGTCTGCACCCATAGCAGTACGGCTGACGTCCACTGTGGTCAGCTTCTCGATCTGTCGTAGACGATCTGCTTCCTCTGAGATGACTCCCATGCCTTCTTCAGTGATGCCCTGTAGGTGGGCCATAGCGTCAGGAGCGACATACGCAATTCTCATCATAGGAGAGTCCAGCTTCTGGAAAGCACCAGCCCAGCGATACTTCTCCTGGAATGGGTCAGCAGCAATAGCAGCACGGGCGACGTCTGTCAGCTGGTAGTCCGGACGGAAGAACTGCAGTGGCTTACGAGCGTACTGAGAGAACCTCCCGAACGGAGATACCTTCCCAGCTGGGTCGCCTCTCGCTACTACGGAGTCTGCTGCCTGAGAAGCAGACATAGGAGGAAAGAGCGTCTCGCCCTCATAGGTTGTACCAACCATCTTCGCATACTCAGCAGGAGCTAGAGCCTTCCCTTCCTTCGTTCTTAGACGCAAGATGTTACTTCTGATCTTAGCGTAGTCTTCTCCAGTCTGCCACTGGCCCTCTGGTGCATACCGCAGCCAGTCGAGTGGCTCGTTCATCAGACCCTCGAACTGACGGGTGAGACGCCTAATCTCTTCTTTCGACTTGTCTCCAAGATCTGAGATGTTGCTTGCGAGATCCTCTGACGCGCGGAGCATCATCCACTGCGTATGGTTGAACGTGCTGATAATCTTACCGGTATCGTCTACCATGCCATAGGTACCAGCGATGTAGCGAGACTGCTGGTAGTGGCCTCGTGACACAACTCCCTTTTGGCCCGGGATTTCCTCCGGCACATTGAGCGAGGCAAGGGCATCGCGTGAATCCCCACGGAAGAACTCGACACGAAGCTGTGACCCCTTGATCTTATCCTTGCGGTACTGGCGCCGTACGGTGTAGCTACTAGCTCCCATTGACTCCTTCAGCTTTTCCATCTGAGCTGTCCCGCGCGCGCTAAGCTCGAGAACATCGAGACCACGTAGCGCACTCTTGGACCGGAAGAAAGGATCGGCTTGAGGAATAGGGACAGCGTTCACTGTTTCCAGACCGCGACGCTGGCCCGACTTGAGGATGTTCTCGAATGATTTCGTCTCCCGCATGAAGGCTGACGCAAAGCGAGGGGTGTAGAATGAGCTGTTCGAACGAAGAGTAGTCTGGATGTCCTTGACCATCTCTAGCGGAGACATGCGTGGGTCCAGGTTAGCGAGCAGAGATTGACCAAGGTTACCGTGTGGGCGAGCCTGATCAGCAGCTAGGTTGGCTGCCTCGTAGATGCCGGTCTTGATACGAGCTGCTACACGCTCCTGTGCCTTAGCCATAAACACTTCCCTCTTGATGGGATCATCTAGTGTCTCTGCTGTTGCGAACGAAAGGATGTCATCTTCCTGCGGACCGAACATATCTGATGCAAGCCGTTCAGCTAGATCGTTGAGCTGAGCCATCTGCTGACGCTTGGCGTAGTTGGGGAACATCTCCGATCGCAAGGCGTGACCCTCTGCGATGTTGGTGACACCAGCAGCAGTAGCAGCGAACCGAGGTGTGGGTTCAGCGATGGGTAAGATAGCAGCGTTACTAGCAAGAATGTTATGTGCTGTAAAGATACCACCCGCAGCGATAGGTGCGCCTATCAGAGCATTTTCGAAAATTGAGTTGTCAGCCATTATGCCTCCATTTGATGGGCGATCTGTGCCGCATCTTCCATCCTATCTTGTGCGACGCGAATGTCGACTGTAGGCCTGCCCGTTGTGGGCTGGACAACAATATTTGCATTAGTCACGCCATGGCCCTCAAGAAGATCCTTGATGTTTGCTCTAATCTGTGACTCCGACATGGTCCCCTCTAGTGCGTCTGCAGCCTCCTGGAGATATGGCCGATGTGCCGCTGATCTAATCTGGTCTGGCCAGATGTCATAATCAAATGTACTCTCTCCCATGTTTTGTACAACCTTTAGCTTGATATCCTGCAGATCTACGGCCGGATGCCAACCCACCCAGTTTGGGCCAGGGAGTGGACGACCCTCTAGTTGTTTGGTTAGCTCCTTCGCGCGCCTATACCAATCTGGGTATGATTCTCCTTGCATACGATTGGCGAGGTATTCTTGCCATAGCTCTGGCGTCTTAGGGAACCCTTCTGTCTTAAGGTTCTCGTAATACTCATTGACTTCTAACTCAGCTTCTTCGACTTGATCCGATGAGAGGAGGCCGCGATCTATTGCCGACTTGATGTCTTGGACGTCCTTGGTCTTCCACTTGGCCAGATACATGGCCCGTTCGTTTTCGGGAACCATAGCGGCTATCGCCGCTCTATCTTCGGTATCCTTCGTATCAGAGAATTCACGGAAATAGTCACGCTCACGGCGGGGGAGCGAGCGATAAATATGAGCGAAGTTAAAGGTATACGGGTTAACACCAAAGAGCGTCTCTCTTCTGAGCTTACCAGCTTGCCGAGCTAGCTTGCTCTCTCCCTCTTCCTTGGCCATCTTCTCGAGCTTCGTATACTTGACCCACTTCAGGATATCAAAGTATTCCTCTACATCACGCTTACGGTCTACCTGGTCGGGGATCCCATCCCAACCAACAGCATGTGCTGTGCTGTCAACAAGAGGAGTAAGGAAGTCACGAATAGGATTACCCCAGAACGCATTCGTTGTTCCCCAGACCTGCTCCTTTGCATAGTCCTCAATAGCTGTTCTTGTGTGGACTAGCTTAGCTCCCGGAGAGACAGGAGTAAGATACTCAAGTGGAGTCTCTGCGTTATGGGCGAGTGTCTCCCAATACCCACCAAACAGAGAAGCGAATAGACCAGGGTCCTTCTGTGGACGTGTATCCTCGATTGCCTGAGCCCAAGGTGTTAGTTCTTTGTCTCGGTACTTGTATTCCTGGAAGTCCTTCTTCTTCCTCTTGGCTGCCATCTGTCTTTTGACTTCTGTTACATCAGCTAGGTCTTCTCTTGAGAGCTGGCCAGCTGCCTGAGACGCTTGGATCTTGCCTGCTACAACAGCAAAGTTCCTTGTATATGGGGCAACATCAGCTAGGATCTTATACTGATGAATAAGAGAATAGTCCTCTGGAGCCACGCCTTTCATATCGGTATTGAGTGCTGCATAGCCAACTCCAGGAAGACGGATCTCTCCCTCAACGACCTTTACATACGGGTCACCATGTAGGAAGTCAGGTCCCTTGTCTCCTGCTCCTGGCAACCAATCTGGCATTGTGTTCCGGATAGGGTTGTAGAGATCGATCTGGTTCCTCTTATGTGGAACCAAGCGGCGGATGAGCTCAGTTGTTCCTACTCCTCCACCAAGCTCCATGTCCCAGTACTCACGCTCTGCTCCATACATCCTGCGCGCAGACTCAAGCTGCTGTTCTTGATCGAACCAGTCGGGAGAGCCAGTGGTCTTCTGCTTGATATCAGATAGCTCAAACCCCCATAGACCAATCATCTCAGTCATGCGGTAGACTTGTTCGCCTATGATTCCCTTGGCGCTATATGGAGAGATGGGCGCACCTGGTGCAATCTCTCCTAGCTCATCCATCTCTTCTCGTTGCCCGAACTTGAGGGGAGAGCGACGGACTGTACCCTCGGGACCTTGTCCCGCACCTTCCCCACCCATCCATTCATCGGTATGCATAAGCTTAGCGGGTTTGATGAGACGCCCAATAGTAGCTCCAATGATGGGTCCCACGAAGGGAATGTCCTCGCCGAACGTACCTGTAATGGGGTAAGGGCGATCCTTGTAGTGCTTGCGCTCAAGGTCATACGTGAAATTCTCAGTAAACCAACGAGAGATAGGACCGGGTGCGTCTTCTCCCCAGATAGCTTTCTCTTTACCTCGAGCCAACATGCGAGGATACCAGTGTTCACGGAAGCGACTAGTGTGTTCTCCCTCGTATGGGGAGCGGCCAAACTCCCACCATCTACCCTTCTTGATGGCTACCTCTTGCTTGCCTGAGTAGAGGGCCTCTAATTCTTCTGGACGTTCACTCGAGACAAGAGCGCCAGGAAGGAACGGAGCGATAAGAGCAGCACCAACGGCTGCGCCTACCATCGTCTTCATCTTCGTTGGCGACATCTCTCCGAACCAAGAGAGCACTCTACCAGAGAGACTACCACTAGATTGCTTCTTCGCCATCCATGCTGCAGCGTCACCCCAGTGCCCCTGGCGAGCTATACGCGCATCGTCACGGAGCATCTTCAGTGTAGTATCTTCTGCGCCACCAAGGATCTCTTGTGAGATTTCGTACTTCTTCTTGTTCTGGAGCTTGAGGATCGCGGGGTCGCCGTACACAGCCTCACGGAAGAACAGGTCACGCGAACCTGCAGTTAGAGATGCCTGCTCAAGAGACATCCCGCTACGCTGCAAAGAAAACTGGTCGACTATACGCTGGCCATATCCGATCCCAAGGCCACCAAGCGCACCCATGAGAGGGAATGCCACTAGCTTAGATAGTTCAGTACTACCCGGAGCAACGTCCTCCTGCCACTCACGGTAGTCATGTCCACCGGTGAACTCAGCGATCTTCGACAGAGCCATCGATGTTTTGACAATGCCCGTCCCAATAGCAGCGGTGATGCCCTGATCAAATATTGTATTGTCGAGTAGACTCGTGTTACGGACCAGATGGTCCGTCTCTTGGTAACCAAGCCAAGCAGCTGTACCAAGGACTCCGAGCTTGGCAGTAAACTTGGCAAGTGTTTTCAAGCCAGTAGACGGAACAACGCCGAGCTCTATACGATTTAGAAAAGTCTTTCTTTTGATTGTTGCAGCTGGTTCAATGTCGGCTGGAGAACGGGCTAGCTGATTGAAGCGTTCAACGGCAGCACTCCCATGGCCAGCTGCTTTGCGCCATATATTCTGCGCCTGAGACTGTCCACCAGTCGTCATCCAAACTTCTGACTGGAGTTTACCAGCAGCATCCTCGAATGGGATAGCTAGTGAACCAACCTTCTTTTCGAAGTTAGCAGCATCGATTGCCGCCTGTGGACCCTGCCCTGGTTTGATCCCCTCGTACAGCGTTCCGCCAGCGACTCCACGCATATACCCCATCTGGAGCTGGGGTGCAGCACCAGGTGTCGCACGAACCACTCCTGCGTGTGTGGCAAGGATGTCCCCACCAGTCTTGCCAAGGTAGAGTTTGCCACCTTCAAAGCGGTAACCTTGCTGAATGAGATCAGTCGTAACATCTCTGCCAGCAATACGACCGATGTGCTTCATGTGGGCAGACCAGGCATCCCTGACCTTTTCGTCACCCATCATCCCCGCAATGATCTCAGGGGAAACGAACCTCATTTGTTGGGCTGGAGTTTCGAACGCAGAGAGTGCGTGACTTATCTGGAAAGTACGGAAGATATGGCCAGGAGAATACTCCTCGACATGCCTTGCTGCATTAGCTATGTAGTCCCATCCACGCTTGTCACCGAACTGTGTGTTACCCAAGAGCGCAAGAGCCCCTACACCAGCTCCGAACTTAGCTAGGCCTGCTGCTTGTTCTTCAATTGAGTTGGGGACCGTCTGTGGGCCAGAGATCCAAACACTGTTCGCCAAGTTACCACCCTACTCTTCTTCGCCCTCCTGCTGGAGGGCCTCGATAACATCTGCATAGATATCATATGCGTCTGCTACCATCCTATCACGATCCGACCCAATTTTCTCTTTGAGGATAGCTTCTTGGACAATAGGGTGTTCATTCATATCGTGAGTGTCCAAGTGGGTTTCGTTAAAGGCCTGAGCCTCTGCATCAAAATTGATTCGTTTGTGCTTCTTCGCTTCTAGGATAGGAGACTTCTTCCACCACTTACCACGGTCCATCTTCTTCTTTGGACGAGGTGCTTTTCGGCGTGGAGGCTGTTCTTGCTGTTGATCCCATATTTGTTTGGCATCAAGCTTCTGTGGTTCTTCTTTTTCTCCCTCTTCTGATTCGATATCATTTACAAAGAGGGGCTCTTTGATCACACCAAGCCCCATGAGCTTCGTTTCTGCAAGCGCAGAGAGCTTGAGTAGCTCTTCGTACGGCATAGCAAGAAGTTCAGTTGGTGTGTATTGGTAAGCTAGAGTAATGTGATTAATGATATCCGTGATGATACCCATCGCTCCCATGCTGGAAACGACACGCGCCATTTGGAGGTCTTCGTTGAAAACTTCTGCTGTAGGAGGAGGGCCAGAGAATTGTAAAATACCGGCGACCACAGAACTGATCACGCCAGCAGGAAGGGTATTGATCCTCTTAACAAGGATGGCGTCCACCACACACTTCCTGAAGATCTCATCCTCAAGAATCTCTGATAGAACCACAGCACGAGTCTGAGCTAGTTCGTACTGAGCAAAATCACCTAGAGAAAGAGGACGCCATGGGACTACAAGGTCGTCAGATATGACGGTCGCATATACGTCCCCGAACTCACGTCGGACCTCGTATAGCCTATTCATGGCTTACAGCTTGGCTACTAGTTGTGCCGCTACCTGTGGTGCGAGGAAATTACTGTTGTGCATGATCTGCTCACTAAGGGTAGATGCTGTACCTGCCTTGGCTTTCTCCCAATCGACGATAGGCCAGAGGAGGCAGACATCACATGTCAACTCTTGCTCGTCAAAAGCACTCAACTGTTGATCTGCGAGGTGGGCCTGGAGTTTTACAAACTCGCCACGGAGGATAGGACGCCAGACAAAAAGCTCTTCTTCCGAGAACCCGGAAACGAAGACTTCACCAAACTCGGCTTTCCAGGTTTCGATCTGTTCCTTTCCGGGGGCACCATCAAGGTCCTTAAGCATTTCCTGGATAGACTTGGGGGTCTCTTCGGCTTTCTTGGCCTCGGCTTCTTCGGCCACTTCCTTCTTGATTGCTTCAGCTGCTTCCTTCTTAGACATGTATCACCTTTAGACTGTTGTTTGTGCGATGAAAGAATATTCCTCTTGAATGACTCCTGGACCAGTTTGCACCCTCTTGCCCACGCTTGTCAAGCGTACACCGATAATTTTTTGTACAGTGTGGTTAGCTCGCTCATTTGAATAGTCGCCCCAGACACAATAGATGTCAAACCCATCGAATGCATTTTGATCTACACGACGTAGTTGACTGTTGAGGCCCTGGTTGGTTTGGTTGGGGTTCCAGATCTGATCCTCGAAAGTTTCCATAATGTCTTCGAAAGCGTTATCGCGAGAAGTACCAGTGTCCCAAGATGCGTACCCAGCCATACTATTATAGAAGTTGAACCGCTGGTCTCTTGTAGCATCTCCGGAGGAGATCCGCTCTATACTGGCGCGAGAGATTGGTGACATCCATGGCAGTGCGTCCCGTGGGCTTGGCATCTGTTGGCCAGTTTTCCTCCCCGCAAACAACCCAGCGTCTGAACCACTAATATCTTGGTTACCAAGCTGCTGTGAAGAACCAAAATAGCGACGTAGGACGGCCCAGAGATAACCTTGTTCTTTAAAGTTGATAGAGAAGTTACCGTGCACAATTACCTGACCAGGGGCCACATCATCCCATAGCTGAGAGGCATACCCATAGATAGGTGACTTGGACTGATTGTGCGTATAGCTCATAAATGTTACTTCATCAACCCAGACGTCACCGACGTAAATAAACATCTGAGACCCGTTAAAATAATCGAGATCATAGACTGTAGTGTATTCGACTTCTGCCATAATAGCTCCTATAGGAAAGGATTACGCCGTCTATTGAATCTGTCAAATGGATCGACCATGGCAGCAACATCACGGTGATCACTTTCAAGAAGGAGATTGGAAGCGCGCTGGCCTTGCATGGGAGCGAAGTGGCCTGTCGCATGATCAAACGTAGTGAGCCCAGGCGTCTGAACACTTCTCATCGGATCATAGTCTCGAGCTACGAACTGTGTCACGTTCTCTGTCAGCATATCCTCGATGCTCATGACCTGGCCTTCATCAACAAACTCCACTCCATAGATAGTCATGCGAGAGATAGAACCATACTCATTAGCAAAAGAGATTAGGATATCAACAGGAGGGATCTGATCAAGGATAGCCGAGGTAAAACCAACAGAGTCGAAATCGGAGGCGTGTGCGTCAAGGAAGTCATACAGGACATGTTCGTTAAAGACAGTAAAGATCATACTGCCAGCGATCTGTCGTTCACCCCGAGTAAAACCCTTTGGGTAAGAATGGCCACATGCGCGTACTGCCGTCTTAGCTCGATGGGTAGAGACAGAAAGGGTCTGGCACTCAGCTAGGACCTTGGTGGGAGACTTCTTGCTTGTCCCGCTCAACTTGGATTGCTGCGTGGCAGTGTCTTTTGACGTTTTGTAGCTAGCCTCCAGTTGGGTATGTAGCCTGACTCTCTTGTTACTTAGACGAGTTCGCTCGACCGTGCCAGTCTTTGTTCCCATAAAAGCCGCATCCACCTTACTGATCTGGCTTAGTAGATCAGCAGTTTGGTCGGCTGCGGCTTTGGCTGTTTTAGAAAGAGTCTTTAGCTTCGCGGCAGCAGCAGTCTCGTTGTTGTTATAGAGCTGGATCAGCACCTTAATATCGACACCTGCGTATGAGGTGCCATTAAGGAACATAGATCCTTCTGCGTCCGGAAATTCTTGGTAGAGGTGACGTCCACCAGCGTCAGAGATTCTAGTTGCCATACACTTATCATATATGGCTCTCTCTACGAGTCAAGCGAGAAAATTAAGCGCCAGAGTTGACTCCAGGCTGGGAAGAAATCGATAGTTTATGCTTGGGGGGAACTGGTGCCCATCCGATGATAGAACGACATACATAGGTGTGCTGCTGCTCACTCACGATGTCATCAATCGAAACGCCGTATCCCTCATTGAGTAGCTCGACACCGAAGACCCGCATGACCGCAAGAGACCCATACTCGTTAGCTGCTGCGAGGGTAATGTCGAATGGAGGAATCTGGTCAGTGTACCAAGCCTTGGCGAGATCCTGATCGGAACCTACGCTCGTAAGCGGAGACTCCTGGTTCTGCACCTGTTCCGCAGGACTACTGCTGGCCACCGTCGAGATGGGGGCAGAAAGCACTGTGCTAAGAGAAGTTTTTTCGGTTGGTCCTACAACGCCCTGACTTGTCGTTGTGGTTGCGAACTCGGGGCGAATGTCGTCCTTGTCGGACTGGAACTTCAATCCACCATCTTTAGCATATCCGCCGAGCTTAGAGAGCATTACATGACGATCGAACATCACGAAAATGAGCGTACCAGCAATACCTCTCTTACCACGAGAGAATGAACGCGGGTCGGCAGAGCCCATTGTATAGATGGGAGCCTTCTCACGAGTCACGGAGTAGCTAATTGCCTGGAGTTCAGACATAACTACCTTACCTATGACCGCCTTGATATCTACACCAGAGAAACTATTGTAGCCTTGTGCGTAAGATGATCCTTGTTTTTGTGCCATTTTTTACTCTCTCCTTACTTCGCTGCTAGAGCCACGTTAACAGTGATCTGGCGAAGCTCGAATGCCGGTACGATAACGAGCTCTACAGTCGCCTGACCAAGTACCTGCTGAGTTGGTGTTGAGGTTACAACTGCATCGTATCGTTGAATGTACTCTAGCTTCATGAGCTTTACAAGTACACCACTGATTGCTGTCTCAAGTCCTGCGAGACGTGCACCAGTGATTGCCTCGCCGATGTAGCCGTCTCCTACCGCTCGGACAGCGTCTACACATGCCTTAACGATACGCATGGTTGAGAGACGGCGATAGTCGCTGTCTGGGCGAGCGGCTGTTGGAGCGTCGGCTACAACGTTGCCCTTGCTCTTTGTCTGGAACATTACGTAACGCTGTCCAGCTAGTGTATCGAGCTTGGAAGCGTTGATACGGAACGGAATGCGAAGTCCGTTGACGATCTTGTTTGTTGGGGCGCTATTTGGCGCGAGTGCACTATAGAACCCACCGTAGTACGGAGCACCTGTTGCTACGTAGGATACAGGGCTGGTTGGGTTAGAGAAGACTGCCTGTGCAGGAACAACGCTGATGTACTTACCAATATCAATCAGGTGATCGTTCCGGTCGTACTCCTGTGTATCGTCGAGCCATCCAGTGTCAGTACCGATGAACCCGCCGTGGTATAGACCGTCAAGTCCTCCAATGCGGTGACCTGGAAACTCCCCACCTTCACCGCGACGGCCGACCATCCACTTGTTACCAAGGAGGCCTTCCCCGTTCTCATCAATAATGGTATTGCTGTTCCCATCCTGAAGTGTCGTGGGAAGCTTACCGATCCAGACTGATACACCCTTGTGGGTCCATGCGGTTGGAGGAAGCATACCAATGACACCAGTCATTTCCTCGTTGTCTTCTGACTGTGTATAGCAGAAGTTTGCGAGCTGGTAGCCGAAGTTAACATCATGGAAATCAGCAGCGAGAAGGGTCTCTCCTTCTGCATCCTCAGTTGGTGATGCGTCTCCCTCATCGGGATATGCCCGTGCACTAACAGACCCCTCGAAATCCCACCAGAATAGCCACTCGCCGTCATATTCCTGGGCGAATACCTTACCGAGGACATCATCGTAACTCCCTGGGAGTGGATATGTGTTCGGACCTGTTGACCATGAGTATGCAAGTCCACTCCGGTCTTTAGCGTCCATGTCTTGGACGTTTCTATCATCGAGGAATACGTTCATTGGGACGATAACGTCCATGTCTTCGTTCTCGAGATTCTTGTAGGCCTTGAAGAGCTCTTCATACATCTCGATACGAGAGAGATTGATACCATCATCGCCAGCCGTGTATGTGATACCTACGATTGAGCCAGCAGCAAGGAGGGTAACTGGGGCACTAAGCGTACCGATATCACCACGGTCGCCTTCTCCGGGGTTACCGTCTGTTTCTCCGTCCACTTCAACGAGGAACTCGTCCACTGCAGCGGCTGGGTACGCAGGGTTATTGTCGTATACAAGCAGGTCGTCACTTTCTCTGTATATACGAAGACGCTCAGAAGTATCGTCCCAGTAAACTAGGAATGCAGTGCCAGCATTGTCGTCCTTAACGGAAGTTGTGACGGTGATGCCATCATCGTCAACCGCGCCGATTCCAGTGAGGGTAGCGGATTTAGCACCCATGCGATAAAGCTGGATGTTGGTTGCTCCACCCTGGAGGGCCTCGTACATACCACGAATGAGTGTGCCGTCGTTCTTCCCAAAGTCAGCAGCAGCCTCAGATGGGCTGGTAACAACAGTTAGGGCCTCAGATGGTCCTTGAGGAGCTGTACCAATAATAACTACGGCAGGTGCGCTATTGGTAGAAAGAAGCTGCAGATTTCCATCGATGAGGTTTGGGAAAATTCCCGGTAGGTTCTCAAATGACATTGTATGCCTCCCAGGGCTGCCAGCTACTCCGTCCGAGTAGCTACATAGACAAGGATTTGTTCCAGTGTTTTTTGTCGAACTGCGCGAATTCGTTCAGTCCGTATAAACAGATCAATTGGCCTTCCGTAGACTCTATTTCCCTCTACGTCGATAGTTGCATCGGGCCCTCTCCCTAAGTATAACACTCTATTCAATCCGGCGAGAGAGAAGTACCACCGGTAGTCATCTAGTAGGTCTTCGAGCCAAATGGCACGAAGGTTAGCTTGCTTACTTGTGCGGGCCCAACTGGTGAGCTGGACCTTGTTATCAAAAAACTTACCCATGATTGCTAGTTTGTAACCAGGGTTTTGTGGATCATCCTTCTCTTCTCGTAACACTAGTTGCATAGCCCTTGTATTGCGAGAGGACAATGCTGCTTGTGCTGTTGTTTTCTCCCAGCTGCCCGGTTTCCTCATATTAACTTTGATTGTTACAGCTTCTAGCTCAGACAGCTTATCGGGGTTCTCGTACAAAATAGAAAGATCAGCGTCGGCTGTAGTTCCTTCCTGCTGAATGCGATGTTCGATTGCATCCTTAAGCAGATCCATCGCTTCTACAATATTCTTCGCTGGCATCGGCGCAGACGAAGGTGGTAAAGAGCTGTTAATAATCTCCATATACTGCGTCTCGGAGATTGTCTTTACCTTCGCTGGAAGTTCAAGCAGATCAGCCCTGGCCAGGTCTTCCCTTATTGTTGATAGGCTCATACCTGCTCCGCAAATGTTGGTGCATTCAGATGTTTTACATTGTCTAAATGACCGTATCCCTTGTAATACTCCAGCCTTCCACGATCAGATCGGTAGTCCCAGATGGCATTAAAACTGTAGATTGCCGTTCTTTGAACAGGCTGAATGATGGTTCCTTCGTCATCCATCCCAACCAAAACTACTTTGTCTGTCTCGCGTATGGTGTTGTTATACTTGATATAGAATACTACAAGAGGGATATTTATCAAGCCAGGCTCCACCAAGTTACTGCGATGAACATTCCGTGGTGATGAGCCTGTGAGTTTACGATAGAACTGGATGTAACTTTCTGTCCAAAGATACCCCTCTCCAAAACAAACAGGACAAAAGCGGTCCTTGTCTGGCTCTTGTGACACTTCGTCGACACATGGACATGGAGTGAGGTTCCCCGCCGAGTCGCGATTCATACGACGGATGATACCGTCTTGTGCCTTTTCGATTTCGGGGTAATTGCCATTGAACATGTTGAAGAGCTCTTGACGCATGTCGGGTTCCGTAGAGCCCGATGCTAGGTCTCCGTAGTAACTAGAGCCAGAGTTGGTGGCAGTATCCCAATAATTAACGGTCATAGCGGTTCTTACCCTTGTGTGGTCTCGAGTAGGTTGATCTATGGCGTCTGCTATAGGGACCACTATGTCGTGTGTTGGCAGCCGGAACTCGATAGCCATTCATATAGCCCCATCGACGTCCAATCGGAGGACGGTCTACGTCAAGCTCACCCTTGGCCACCATTGTTGGATTCTGACTTTTTGTCTTCTCTCCGCCAGTTTGGAGTTGTGCTTCCCACCTATCCATGCAGGCAAGTGCTCGATCAAGGGCGTCGTTGTCTCCTATATTGTACTCGACAGACAAATCCCCAAGAGATTTACTCTTTAATTTGTCCTGACTTTGCATTGCATTGAGAAGGACAACCTCTTGAGCCTTGCAGCAAGCCCATTTCCCTCTTACCCAAGTATAGAAGGAAGAAGAGGCGGAGGTGTTCCATGTCAGTGCATCAGCATCAATAGAAGCTTGGTGGATAGACATATTAATGGTGTCGTCGATTACAGCCGGAATATACGCACCAACCTCTAGCCGGACCTTCTGTAGAGTACAGTAGTATGGGCTGTAAGTTGTTGTGAACCACCAGCTATACTCAGCTGCCATCTGACTCCCGTCTACTCCACGGATTGATTCATCAATTACTACGTCGACCATGTTGTTGTTGTTGAGCTGGCCAGAAGCAACAGTGATAGAGAGCGTCGCCCCACTTACTGAAGGCTCAGCAATCAGAACCCCATCGGCTGGATGTGTCACTTCGTCGCCATCTACTGGACTTGCCGTCACTGTTGCGGTAACCCCGCTAACAACTGTTGTCGGATCGATTGCCTTGTTGAACGTGGCAGAAATAACATACGGAGCATCCGGAATAGTTTGGTGAGACGCCTTGTCAGCTGGAAGTGTAGAAGAGACAGAGAGACCGGTGGAGACAGCGACAGCCGCAGGGATGGCATCCCCCAATACCGAAGTAGAGGCAGCAGCTGGGACCTCCTGGATGCTTCCAGAGCCCGTGAGGAACGTCCAGATAAGGTTACCAGTAAACGTATCACGCTTCTTCGCGACAACAGTCCAGGTGTCCCCGACAGTCCATGTCCCAGGAGGGAACTTGATAGTCACGCCATTACGGAGTAGTACCCCAGAGCGCTTGACTGAAATTGAAGTCGACTTAGTTGGGAAGAGAGTAGTCCAATAACGGAAGGTGGCCGTGTCGGTTGTGCCCGTCGACATGATCTCAATATTATAGGTGTCGTTCGTGCCCCAAGAGAATCCGCCTTCAAAGACCGGATCGACTATCCCTGTGTTACCTGGAGCGGCAATTGGATCAAAGACAGTACGCCCAGAGATACCAGTATCAAGACCATCGCCCGCAGCCTCATCACCAGAGAGGTACACGTAGTATCGTGTATTAGGTGCAAGACGGTTGGTTGGGGTGAAGGTGGTGCGAGTTCGGTAGAGGTGACCACTACCAACTACATCAATCCCACTAACGACTGTCTCACTGCTGAGATCATGTCTGGAATAGGTAAATGCTCCCTGCACTAGGCCATGATAGCCAGGTGACTGGAGGATTTCTTCTTCGTCTCCAATTGAAGGAAAGTCAATCCAGATGCGATGATCCGGACCAGTGTGGGTATCGTTGTCAGGTCCAGCAATAAATAGGTTATCGCCGAGCCGTGCCTCATCCATCTCGCGGTCGAATGTGACCCGAATAGTATCAGAAAGAATAATGTTTAGTCCAGATACAGCAGGGTGTACCTGGTCTACGATGCTATCTACATCTGACAATTAGGCCACCACCTAGAATCCGAGCGTTGCTAGTTCCTTGATCTGTTCCTCTGATAGAACAATATCCATCTCTTCCGATTCTACCACGGATAGAAGGTTTGTCGTTGGGTCTACAAGAGACATTGGGATGGGTGCTTTTTCTGCTTCTTGGTCCAAGTGCTTGGTGACCTGTTTGTGAATTTGAGCAGTCTTCGCAGAGACTGCGTTGATAACAGACTTACGATGCCGACCAGCTATTTCAGCATCCAGCAGGAGGGTCAACATGCGTGTGTTGTTCTCTCCTGTAAGGGCAGAGCGAATCACGCTAACAGTCTGCTTCGATAGGTATTCGGCGCGCTCTTCATCCTTCTGTTGTTTCTCGACTGCCACCACGCGTGGGTCACGAGGTTTGACCTCTACGCGAGCCACTGGTCGTTCTGCCTGTCCGTGTTCTGTCATGAATGCAGTAGCCAATGCATCAATATCTTCTGTCGATTTTACTTGTGGAGACTTGATATCTCCCTTACGAAAAGAGAGAATGATATGCTTCTTGTCCGCTCTTGACAGCCCTTCGTAGTCAACAATGATTGGACCTGGGTTGTCGTTGTTCAGGGAAATAACATCGTCAGGATCCCCACGTGGTGTGCCTAGCATCCAGATGAAACCCTTAGCCAGCTTGATTTCCATTTACAGCTCCTATGTCCTGCCACAAAAAAAATGGCTCCCCACCAAATTAGCAGGGAGCCACGGTTTTGTCAACGATGTTGTCTATCTTGGCTTATAGAGCTAGTGCTGTTCCGGGGTCAACCGGGCCAAGGTTTCCGCTAACGTCGATGTTGGCCTGTACAGGCATTGCAATCTCATTAGGCACGATGTGTGCGTTCATGATCTTAGCAATCGCATGGCCCTCATGGAGTATACCAATTGCGTAACGTTCACGAAGCTTGATCTTCTTGATGTCGACCTTCGGGTCGTCCCACTCTTCGGTCATGACGTCTTCGTCTACTACGAGGACTCCGAGCTCAGAGCTATCGAACATGTAGATGTCAGACAGCTTCCGACGTGGGTCGAATGGCACGAATGGGCTGACGATGATGCGGAACGGGATGCCGAGGTAGCTCGGAAGCACAGGCGCGGAGCTAATGTCCTGTGGATGGTCGAGAAGCTCGGAAGCCTGGAGTGCGTGTGGAGCTGCGCCTGCGGCACCGCTGTATCCACCGTCTCCCTGTCCAGGAACGATGTTCTGTCCGGAGCCTACACCGAGTCCGCCCTGAGAGCTGTTGCCCCACTGGCTTCCACCGGCAGGCTGTCCACTCCAAGTCGCGAAGAAGGTTCCTCCACCAGACATGAGGGCGAAGGCACGAAGCTGCGCGTCCTTCACGAACATAGTCCATGTGAGGGGGTGCATGAGGATGGTGTTGGGTGTAAATCCCTGGGTAATGACCTGGGCAAACGTATCGAATACGTCATCCATGGTCACGGAACCGTTGGGAGCTCCATCCATGTTACGTCCAGTACAAACACCCTTGAGAGAGCTAGTTGGATTGAGGTTGTCGAAGACAGTGGTCCCCATGCTACGAATGTAGTTGAAGATCTTAACTTCTTTGTGACGTGCAAGAGCGCGCCCGGCTGCACGAAGATGCATTCCGATAACATCGAACTGGCTGTACCGGATCATTTCGTCTGTGACCTTTACCGCAAGACCGGACTTACCGATCGTTGCTGTCACGGTTGCTCCACCCATGGTGAGGCTCTGCTCTGGGTAGGCTTGGCCTTCCGCGATATCTGCTGCAACCATTGCGCCCACTGCTGGGAATGTAATGGTCTGCCCGTAACTATAGTTGATACGAGTAAGCAGAGCGGTTCCAACGAGGAGAGGTTCAGCGGCTTCTTTCACGATGTTGCTGATAACCTTCGGGAAGAGAAGGGGGGCATTACTAGTGCTCAGCGCATCAGTAAGCTGTACCCGCTCACGTGTGTGGGGGTCCTTGCCGTTGGTATTCCAGATTCCACTTAGTTGGACCTGGTCTTTAAGTTCGAAACTCATGAATTCTCCTCCTGGTTCCTTATCGGTTGATGAGGTTGATCACTACAACGAGGTCAGCTGCGCCCGCATAGTGCGTTAGCCCGCCTGCCCCACCAGTAGCTGTACCTGGCATCTGGTCCATTTGACCAAGTCCTACACTTGCTGTTGCAGCTACACCGTTAGCCATCGCTCCACTTGCATCAGTGCGGAGTGAATCGTATGCGGTTTTTACGCGATCGAGGGCTGCACTTGGCTCAGAGAGGAACCCAAGAACCTGACCAAGAGCATTTGCGAAGTTCGCAGTGGTCTGGGCGGGTCCAGGAGTCGCCAGGCGGATCCAGTTGCTGCCTGCTGTGATACCTACGAAGTCACCAGGCTTCAGCTCAGTAGTATTCGAAAGAACACAACCGAAGGCTGAGGTAACGGCAACTGCGGCTTCGTAGTGGTAGTAAGTGATGGTTGTTGGTGCGGCCACTGGCATAGTAGTTCCACCAGCGCTAAACACGAAGACCACTCCGACCTTGTAGTCGATCCAGAAGTCCCCAACCTGAGTACACGCCGACATGCTTCCCTTCTCAGTTACAAGAAGGGTCGCGAGGGCAGACACGATCTGTGTGCGCATGGTGTTGGTTGCCACATTCAGATTGTCTAGGGGGAAGGCAGCTACTTCGTAGGTTGCAACTGCCGGGAACACACCATCGGTAGCATCGTACCGAGCGGTGGCCAAGATCTGAGTAATGTTGTGCCATCCGTTGTTGGTGCCGAACACAATCGGAGTAGCAATCCAACCATTTCCTACGGCCTCTGTTGCAGCCTGAGAAGGAACGAGAGGAAGCTTGATAACGTAGTCACAGAGAACTGCGACGAGTTGCTGCATCTGATAGTTGTGCTCTTTCAGACCAGCTGGGTTCACGTAGTCATTGGTTGTCCCGAGGTAGGCGTTCTGGAGACATGCATATGGAGCTACACCGATTGCGTAATCGGCAGGGGCCCAGGCCTCTCCGAAGCGACCCATGAAACCAGAGGTATCCACTGCAGCAACACCTGCTGTAGCGAGAGACCAGGTTCCACCTTGTGTACCGTCAAGCTGGGAGAGAGTAACTGTCTTTGCGACGGTTACTGGCTGACCAGTTGCGATATCAATGGTCTGTGCGGTAACGTCTTGGTTCGTGTATACGACAGTTGTCGCACCAGCAACACCGGCTGCGTAGGCAGCAGGCATAACCATTCCGTCCTGATCGAGGGCGACGCCCTTACCAGGCATAATTACATTCCAGTTTTCGTAGTGCTTGTCCCAGAACTGAACTGGCAGCCACTTGGCTGTTTGGAACTCGAATGCTGGCCGCTCACTCTCAGAGTGCTCGATATCGGGGATGATGTTGCCAACGTGGTCCCACGCTTTGTGTGTTCCGGTGTACTGTCCGACTGAGTTGAAAGGCATTGAATATCCTCCTGAGGTACTCTGAGTGTTACTTATTCAGCTGGGTCTTTGTGGCGTCCAGCAGAATTCCTTTTGCTTCCATTCTTGCTAGGTAGCTATCAGCTTTCGCTTGGCTTCTTGTCATTCTAACATGCAAAAAGTTTTCGGCAATCTCAACCTGCATATCAGCAATCTCTTCTGGAGTATATTGCGCTCTCTGATCTTGCTGAAGTGTCGGGTCTGCAACCGTTGTGTTGGGGTCGCCTGTTGTGCCACTTCTAAGTTTCTCAGAAATGCTGGCAACGTCAACCTTTTCGAGACAATCTTTTAGTGCAACGCCGGTATCTTCCAGGCTCTTCCCTGATAGATCATCACGTAGAGTGGTAATCTTGGCATCATCAAGCTTTTCATCGGAAATCTGATTTAGCACAACAATGTGCTCGATCTTGGCATCCTTGAGGGCCTGATGTGAGTCAGCAAGTTCGTTCTCTAGGGTTTCATGTTCACCCTGGAGGTCTGCGAGTGCGGTTGTTGCTTCGGCTACTGCCTTCTCTGCGGCGGCTAGTTTTTGTTTCAGCTCCTCGTCTGTCACTGCGACAGTTTCGAGAACCGGGACATCGAGCTTGCGCTCTGTGAAGGCAGCGATGAGACCATCGTGCATGGGCTTGAGCTGGTCATCTTCGAACTGATCGAAGTAGTCAGCGTCGAACTCGTCCTTCACTTCGTCTACACCGAGCCGAGCACACTTGCGCTCAATCATCTTGGCAACTGCGGCCTTGTCGTCACCCTTGTAGCCATCCACTGAGTAACGGGCTACGAGAGCATGGAACTTGTCATGGCAGAGGTAGGGGCCGGCAAACCTGTTCTTGCCGAGAGCTACACGCTCGTCGTAGGTGAGCGCCTCATCCTTAACGGTCTTCTCGTCTACACTATCCTGTGCTGCATAGACGTAGAGAGAGCTTGCGTAGATAGGAGAGTCGTCGTCGCCCACGATAGCCTCAAGAGCGTCGCCCCAGAATACCTTTAGGGGATTTGGCTCCTCTTCCTTGGTGAGCTCGTCACGGAGAGCAAGTACGCCAGCCTTGGCCTTCTCGTCATCCTCGAACCCAGTCTTGTTGTCGGTGATATTGGTGAGGACCTTGTCAGCCAGGGCAGAGATAGCCTCTGTGTCGGGCTTGTCCACTCCGTCCGTTAGGATGGCTGCGATCTGTTCCTTGGTGAGCATGCTTTCCTCCTTGAAAACGCTATCGAAGAGTATAACCGATTTTATAGGAGATGCATCCCCGGCCTTGATGGTGCGGGTCTCTCCAGAGACTGAGTCCCCAATCCTGATAACTTGGGATAGTTCATCAGCCGGTTTATTACAATAGATATATTCGTCGTACACAAACTCTCCAGCTACAAGGACACACGTAACATCATCGTACACTTCACCTGGATCGTGCTCACACATACCGTCTATTGCCCAGTCCTTCTTGCAGATAGAACAACGGGCGCTATCGGTGGTCGCACCTTGCGAACCGGTGAGATACCGGCCATCGAGTACCTTCTTGATGGCTTCCTCGTCGGAGATGTCCATGGTGAGCTCAATGTAACCTAGTCCTGGATAGTTGCGGTCCTTGATAATCTCTTGTGCGAGTAGGTCGTTTACGAAATCCACGGTCTGGCGAGGGTCTAGTTTGCCAGCGACGAACTGATCAAACAACTTCATGTTGACCTTCGTAGAGTCCTTCACGCGTGTGGGGTCTGCAATAGCAGTCCTAATATCCTGTGATGTATCGACATAACGTGCTGAAACAGCACGACCAATTGGCTCACCAGAATCGTGGGCCTTCTCGAGGATGGGTTTTGGATACGGAGTGAGCCAGCTGTCTACACTCTGACGCATCTTGTCGGGCAAGTAAATAGCATTATTGCGAGTTACACGTCCAGCATGTGTAGCCGCCACAGTGACGCGCAGGGTCTTGCCACTCCCCGCATCCATATTGGTGAAGAAATCTTTAACGCTATCAGAGGGCTTCCCCTCGAGGCTTGCACTATCAGTGAAGCGGATCGGTTTCATTATTTGCTCTCCTAATTACTGAACGTCAAACTACACTTGCAACCCGGATGGAATGGAGGAGTGTCAGTGAGAGAGATATGTTCTGCCTCACCGATACGAGCACTTGAAGATAAACATCTCTCGCAAGCTCCAGCATCGGGTATAACTCGCATAACTTTATTCTGCGATGCTCCCCCAAGGACTCGTCCAAAGTTGTAGGCTCGACGAACCTCTACGTCTTGAATGAAATCTGTTCTATAACGTGTTGAATCAAAAGCCGTCATTGCCTGCTGTAGGTAGAGTGCCTCCATATTAGTTAGTGTAACATCTGACCCTACAGCGTCAATCCTGCGTTGTAGGAGTCCAATTGTTTGACGCACCAACTTCTCTAGACGCCTATCAAGACGGGCATCTAGCGTGGCATTAGTTGTACGAATTTTAGAAGCCGAAAGGTGGAAGAGACCACCAGAGCCATCGTTAAATCCACGACTCACAGCCGCATGGATACGAGGCTTCATGTTGTTCCCCACCAGGGTGGCCCAACTAAAACCTTGTGAGACAAGGTAGTCGTAGTCAATCTGCCGGCGTCGGCGAGCTGCACTCTGAATGCGACCGAGTGTGTCGCTCTCGAAGTCCCCCCACTGCTTCTTGAGGAAACCATCGCTCGCCTTCTTTTTCACAGCCTTTGGAGCTGGTGTTGGCTTGGCAGCAGCTTCCTTTTTCATCTTCTCTTCTAATTCAGACTTAGACTTCTCTACCTGCTGGCCAGTCGTGCCAAGAGAACGGTTCTCTGCTGCTTGCTTAGCGGCAACAGTGTAGGGCTCGTCAACTGCATTAATGAGAGCCTCAGGCTCCCCAAACAACTTCCAGCGGGTACGCATCCACGATGGGTACTTCTGGTCCTGCGGATCGTCTGGAATCTCCATGGGCTCCAAGCCCAGCCGGTTCCTATATTCATCGTAGTCGATGCCGTTTGCTTCGAAAAGTTCAGTATTATGCTTCTCGAGATCCATCTTGTTTACAATGTCGATCTCACGGAACTCAAGGTGAACAAGATTTTCTTCATTAAGGACATCATCGCCAAACGTAGATTCAAGGAGTAGCTCGCAAACAACCAGGTGATTCCACTGGGCTTCCAGTTCGTCCTGGATATCCTTCACTGTATCGATGAGGGCTCGTGAGAGAGTATTAGCCGTGGCGCGATTGGTTGTATCACCGTCGCCAAGGTCGATCTGAGAAATGCCTAGACCGGCAATCACGCGCTTCCTGAAGTGATCCAGATAGCCCTCTGCGCGTATGGCGCGACCTTCGGCACCCACTGCCTTAATTTCGTGCCGCTCAGACGTAACAATCCCGCCTTCAAAAGGCATAAGCCGGATCTGGTCACGTACAATATCTACTTCCTTCTCGCCATCTTCATCGAGACCGGCGGGCTTCTTCTCTGTGCCTACCTTATACTGGTAGAGAGGGAAGAGGTGTTGATAGAGAAGCATCTCGATGTTCTCTTCAAGCTGACGGAGAGCACGGATGTCGTCGATAACAGGAGTTATAGTCGGGGTACCAAAGATAAAACCTTCACGTCGGTTGGTGGTGAAGTGGATAACATCTTCGGGATTAAACAGCCTGAAGCGACCATCTGGTAGCTCCTGTTTCCACTTCATGACTACTCCGGTATCGGCATTCAGATCGACAAACATAGTCTCTGGTGCGGCCGGGAAGTAACCTGCTACTGGTTTGATTTCTCGTTTACCATCCAGACGTACCTTCCCGCCGGATGCTTCTGTCTTGCGTACCTTAACGATAAAGGCATTGGAAGTACGAATGAGAGAGCGCGCGATACGCTTAAGTAGCTGGACATGGGGGATAGCACTCGCCTGCTCAATCTGAGCGATACGAGTCTTAACGTACTGGACAGTCTTAGCGTTGGGGCCGTGATATGACAGACCCTCCTTGAACATCAGACCGATCTTCTTCTTAAATGCCTGTGTTACATAGCCGTCAACATCCTCGATCATACCAATCTCTGTGAGATCGTATTCGGGGGGGATAAAGTTGGCGCGACCCCCGGCATAAGACTGGGCATACGAGAGAACACGGGGACCAATAAGCGGGATCTTAGATACAGGCTTGCCAGTGCTCACTGGCTTAATCTTGATAGCGTCAGGAATGGGCCTGGGTGCCGTGATCTTGAGTCCTTCCATTAGGGCTTCATCTCCTGCATCCACTTTTCGATCTGCTTGGCCTGCTGCTCGGTGGTGTCAAACCTACAGTTCGTAATGATGTCAACTGGCTGAGACAGTGCTAGCGCAATATCGGTAGTAATCTTGGCCACAGCAGGATCGATAATCGTCCCACCTCCATCAAATTTAAGCACATTTTCGGCTTTTGGCAAGGGAGCGGTCTTGGAGTCACCAGACCCCTTCTCTCCGATATCACCAGACCCCTTCTCTCCGATATGGAGTCTACCGTCGTCTCCAACCCAGGCGTCAAACGGTGAATCTGGGTTAATATAGATTCTGAAGAAGTTATCGAGCTCATTCTTTTTTGGGCTCTTGCCTTTCGGTTTATTGCAGATGGCATGGCCAGCAGCCTTGGCCCTCAGCATCGCAATAAGAAACATAATCTGACGAACCTTCTGTAGTTTCTTGAAGGTGAAGCCCAGCAGGCCCGAGTCGTTCCCTCCTTGCTCTCCAAGCAGACCAGTTATCTCAGCTGTATAAAACTCAGCCAACTCTCCAATCTGAGCAATCCCTGCACTCATGCTTGTAGTCAGCTCATCGAGTCCTGTCGTAATTCCATCTGAAGCCTTCTGTAGGTCAGACAGGTTCTTTTTGACGTCACCAGTGGCCTCACCAATAGATGATGATAGGTCGGTATTGCCGCCGGAGGCCTCATCAATTTGCTCGAAAGTCTCTGTTACTAGTTCCATCTGGGAGATAACACAACGGAGGGGAGCGGTGATGAGTTGGAGGAACATATCGATTAATGAAGTCACCTGCATAAGAATGGGAGAAAAGATTGGGCCGATAAGCTGACCAAGCAAATCCATCATCCCGTCCATCGTTGGTACATCCATCATCATCTGGGCCATAAGAGTAGCGATCATTCTCTGGAGATCGAGAGGGCAGATAGGAGACAGGGCATTCACCATGTCACACATGTCTTTTTGTGAGCCAGGTGGTTTGCGGAGCAAGTCTGTTATGGAGAACAGGATAGCAAGTTTGTCCTTTATATCCTGGTGTAGCACCCTCGTGATAGCAACCGATGGGTTGAGCTCCAAAAACGAAGTCATCCTGCCCATGTTCCATGGCTTTGGTGGCCCAGGTCTACCGGTGAACGGACTACCGTCCGGAGATACAGGACCCTTCGAACCAGATCCAGCCGTACCATCCTTAATTTCCGCAGGAGTCGGTGGTCTTGGCAGACCAGTAACTGCATCTTTGACTTGTGACCTTTGCGCCGCACCCGCTGCCTTTACCTCGTCGGGAGTGGGAGGCCTAGGCAGACCAGTAACGAAATCCTTTACCTCAGCTGGGCTGGGGATCGGGGAACAGGGGAGACACTTCTTGGCCCACTCGCTCATAACGTTACCAAACTTGGTTGCACCGGCCATCGAAGTGCGAAAAGCACCGAAACCAACACCCTGCAACAGCTCATCAACGCTATTTTTGCTCGGAGAGGTGGATTCCGCACCCATTCCAGAGCCAGAAGATAACGAAGCTGCTTGCTTCTGAAGCTCAAGAGCTGCCATCTGCGGAGTTTTGATGTAGTCGGAGATGGACGAGCTAGCCTGAAGAGAAAAGATCTTGGTGTTGGCCAGCATCCTAGATAGAGGTGCCCATACGGCAGCTTCTGACGGTGTAGCGTGAGCTCCTCGCTCAAATGTTCTAGCAATAAGCGCACAGTCCTGTGCATCCGTACCAAGACTGACAGACCCAGCCTTCACGCTACTAACATCTATTTTGCTATAGTCGAAACCTGTAGTATTTGCCATGGTTAACCGTGTTTGTTTGTGATTTCGTGAATCTTCACCTGGGCTGCCGCAGCTCCGGCAATCAGGCTCTCCATCATCTTAAAGAGATCCAGGGTAGCATTCTTCTGAAACTCTTCCAAGTCTACTGGATTGCCAAACCTTGGGCCATTAATCTCGCTACGTAGCATGCCCGGCATCTCCCCGAACCCACCGAAGTTAGTAAGCGATGGGTTCTGACGTGCAGCAAGAACAGCTTCCTTGGTTACACGTGGAACACTATTGATCTGTCCCTTAGCGGCGCACGCCAGGGCCTTCTTATAGGTGGCAAAATCAAGTTGAGTGGGGTCCTTGAGCTCCGGGAAACGACGCTTGATAGCAGAGATAGTAGCTGCGTCAACCTTTGGGTCTAGTGTGACGACAAGACTCTTGGCTCTTTCATCGATCTTCTTTTGGATTGCATCTGTGATCTTTATAACGCGGTCATAGCCAGCGACGACTGCCTCCGCGCTTTGCCGGGCCTCTTGGATGTATGCGACAGAAACAGGAACGCGCTGTTCACCATCTTCGGAGGGTGGTGGTTCCCATTTGATAATAGGTTTATAGGTGAGGATCTCGTCCTCTTCGTCAAAATCGTTCCCTACGTCGGAAGGCAGAGTGACCCCCACATCTCCTTTGCGTCCTCTCTGAGGGAAGTTTTCGTCTTCTCTACGCATTTAGGACCTCTTTTGCAGTGACTCTCAATACAACAGAGCCCACAAGCTGAGCAGGTGTGTGGCGTGGGGCGTGCACCCTAACCCATACTGACGCCATGGAACTAGCGTCGCTTAGGGATCCAAGAACAACAGAAGCACCCGCTACTACTGAGTTCCAAGACCCCTCTGAAGGTGGGGTATCTTGAGCAATCAGTTTCCACGACCACAACTCACCGCCCTGGTCAACATACCCACTACCAGAGAGATCGACCGGAGCCACAGTTATATCTGTATAGGTCCGAGTTGGGTCATCGTTCTTGATGAAGAACTTATGGACTTGTGCGCCTCCGAGTCTTCCATCAAAGGTAACTGTGAAGGCTCCAATCCCCGCAGAATCCTCGGTTGTGAGGATTTCGTCCTCGAGATCAAGACTAGAATAGAATCTTAGCATGACGCTCCTACCACTTCTTTCTACGCGGTGGAGCAGGTCTCCTTCTCCGTGAAGTACCACCAACCCGAGCCGCAGCCTCAGAAAATGCTTGACGTGTCGTACGTGGCTTGGGGCGTGGCCTGTCGTACTCAAATCCCGGCCAGTTCCAGCATCCCTGGCCAGCACCGACTTGCAGGCGCGCACCCGGCATACCCTTTTGTTGGGGCAGAATCGAATCATTCTGTCCCATTCCCGCCATGCGAGTCCCAGCGGGAGATCCGCCAGGAGCAAACGCCAAGTCATTAGAGCGGCCCTCGGGCTTCTCAATCCCAGAATCATGAGCGCCAAGAGCCTCCGTAAAGACAACATCAGTACCATACCGGGGCTGGCCGAACTCTGTCTTCTCGAGAGTGAATGCTACTAGAGCAAGATTCACTGCGTCAAGGAAGTGGTCGCCCGCCACTTCATTCTCTTCAAAGTAGATAGGCACACCAGCAATCGATACGCTCTTTACAATATACCCAAGGAGTCCTTTTGTATAGTTCTCATCGGCTTTTGGATAGAAAAAGTTTTGCTGTTCAAATCTACGGACACTGTTCTCCACCAAGAAGGCCTTTGCATGCTTCTTAACTGGTTGCTTTGTGAACGGATCATTAATCTCAATACTACTCCCAAACTCATATGCTTTAACAATGTGTGAGAGCCGGGCGTCTGGATGGTTCTTGCCTTCTTTAGCTCTCTGTGAAGCACCAAAAAGAGTAAGGATCTCTTCTTGTGTGGCACCGAACCCACGATCAATATAGATAGCGAATGGCCTCCAGAGTTGATTCCAATTTCTAACGGTCTCACAACCCTTGAGCTGGGTGTATTCTGACTTGGATACAATTTTCTTATCTACTAGTTTGAATATACCATCAGCGGGATTGAAGCCGACTACTGCAATACAAACTCCGATCTTCGTGTCGTTCCAATCTACACCAATAGCATAATGCCATTCTCTCTCTCGGACACAATCCTCGTACTTGAAGTTGGCTTGTGCTGCCTCCACATATTTTGCCTGGTACACACCGGCGGCTTGCTCAGAGAAGTCTGCGTTGATCTCGTGTTCGTATCCTTCTTCCGTGAAGGTGTCCCGATAGAAACGCTCAAGTTCTTCAGTCCAGTTGGGGTTAATGCTCGATGAGTAGTGGAACTCCTTCCACTCACGGGAAACACAACACTCATAGAACTTCTCTCGACGTCCAGTAGGCGTACTGCTCATCCAGACAGATGCATTCGGGAAGTTAGTAATAATAGCGAGAGCGGCGTTAACATCTGCGGGAGAGAGGTAGTCTGCCTCATCAAACACAAGCATGCCACCAGACTGTCCACGAGCAGACGCAGCGTCTCCACCAGAGCGCGTACCAGCGGTGAAACCAAGTACTCTAGAATCATTCTTCAAAATGATCTTATAGTTGGGGGCCTTAACACTGCGCTCCACATCGTTCTGGAGCATAGGATTGGCTTTGATTAGTTCCTCGAGTCTCGTAAAGATTAGGTCGATTTGAGATTGGTAGGGAGCAATAACTGTCACCTGGAACTTCTCGTGTGTCCAGAGGGCATGTAAGATAGCTATGCATAAACATTCTGTATTGTGAGATATAATATTATCCGATACAAGAGTGTGATGATCAGGAACAGTAAGATCCCAAGTCTGTGCTTCTCCAGTCTCAACCACGGAACGAACCTTCACAAAGACTAGATCGGCCTCTTCATACGCATCTGTTTTTGGAGAGGGACCCCTTGCAAGCGCGGCTACCTTGCAGGCCACCGCAGCCTTATCTTTTCCTAGAAGACCAATATCTTCTACGAAAAGAGCAATGTCGTCTCGTCGACTAATGACCACCTGTCTAGAGAAGAATTTCTTTCCTTCTAAACGAGTTACTTTCAATCTAGTCGAAGCATAGATACCAAATCGAGCAAGGACGGACACAAGTTGAGAGGCCATCTTTTCGGACACAGTGCAATAGCCCACTTCAGGTTTGCCGTTTTTGTCCACGGAGGCCCACCCATCGCATCCATACATAGCACGGAGGAGGGGAACAAGGCTTTTGTTATTGAGAGTCATCACAAAATCAGGAATAGACTTCTCGTGTGAATTTAGCCCTTGAAGACCCAGCTCGCGGAGCCAGGATTTGAGACCATGTGCTTTCCCAATCCCCGATCCAATAATATGATAATCGTGCTCGGCGTCACAGTCGTAATGTTTGAGAGAACAACCGAATTCCGTCAGACTATTGCGGAGATGATCGAGAATCTCTTCGTTCTGATTACTGAATCTGCAATTCCCGCCAGTGATATTCCCATCAGCAAGCATTAGTCCAAGGACCCGGAGCTTCTCGGGAACATGAGATTGCTCTTTCCCTTCGGGAAGCCTCCGGGGGACGGCTACGTAATCTCCCTCTCCGATATCAGAAAGATCTAACCACTCATCCCTGAAGATAGTGCGGCGGGCTCCTGTTGTTTCTCTCCCAATGTTCTTCCGGGTGAGAAATGGATGATTAAGAGAAGCCGAGACTTCACGCCCATCCATCAATTCAAGACGAGCAACTTGCTTTACGCCATTATCGGTTAGATATGCTGGCGCTTCAACGACATTATAATCTTCGTCAAATGCAGCAATCAGCTCTCCGGGTCGAATACTCTCAACGGGCTTGAGGGAACCATTGGCCATCTGAATTTTTGTACCTGATTTCAAACACTTTCCAGCCTGACGGCCAATACGGAAGACCTTTCTTTTTGATGTGCAGCGAAGCATCACTGCCTGATAGGGACGATGGAAGATAGACTTACCAGCCTTCGCCTGGAACTCTTCGTACGGTGGGAGAGCTCCGAGCGTTCCAGCTTCGTGCTTTCTCTTCCAGTGGGCTCCATCGGGATCGGTGCAGTGCCAGTCTAAAAATACGGCAGCCCATGTGACGGGATCGAGCATCGCCGTGGCAACCTTCTCGTCCATGTCTAACCCGGCTAGGCACTCTTCGGAGACATACTTGTTGGGGATACCCATACAGGAGATATTAAACTTCATATCCGGATCGCCCTTGCTGAAGCGATGTTTACACGCATATCTTTTTACACATGTTGTACAAAGAGGTTGGCTCTGAGAAAGATCAAGCATTAAGCTATATCCACGCCCCGGAGGCTTTCCCATATGTAGCGGGAAGGCCTTCTATTGTTTTTTCTAGAGAACTTCTTACGTTACTAGCCTTTGAGGTGAGCGTGCGGCCAATATGTCTCGTACTCGCCCTCCCTGCCATTACGGCAGCATCAAACCTACCTTGGCCAAATGATCTGCGAGCGGCCCTATATCTACGGCCATAACCAGCGGCTCCACGGGCAACGCCGACGCCACCCATACCATACATTGCTCCCTTCATTGCTCCACCAAGAATGGAGGTGTCGTCCGACACTGCACCGTATGCTCCTCCAGCCATACCTCCCACCATACCACCGGCACGGTAGGGACCAGCAGCTCCCAATCGCATTGCTTTGGAAGCACTCATGAGGGCTCCGGAGGCCAGTGTGCGGTGCCAACTATTTGTGGTGAGTCGAGTTGCCCTGTTGCTGCTGGATCCATGTTGGTAAACTTCTCTTGACAGTCTACTCAGGCTTCGACCTGCGCCAAAAAGTGTCTCTTGTAGCATGTAGTCCTCCTAATATGGTTGATAAGAGAGAGCCGCTTCATTTCCAAGAGCAGTCCTTCCGTTGAGCTTACTATTCTGGATTGCAGACAGACTTCTCTGTCTCATTGTAGCAGCTGTCCCGTAATTATCCACAATGGGTGTTCCCATTTCAAGTGCCGCTGACTTACGAGCATGGTCTCTAACCCAAGGCCTTGAGAGATCTGCAACAGACCCTCCACGGGCTAAATAGGCTGCACCGAGGCCGGCACCCGCAACCGCTCCAAGCTTAACTAGAGGGGCCGCAACTGACCAGGCCGCGCCAACCGCGTATGACATTGCACCAAACTTGATACCTTCTTTAACAGCTCCTCCGACTCCACCCTCCTGATAGCCGTAGTAAACAGAGAGGGCACCAAACGCTGGACCTAGAAGTCTGAATACTCCTCCGCCCTTCATTATCCCCAAGTCACCCTTCAGGAACGTCATACCACTCTTATGCATACCTGTCTGTCGCCAGGCCGAGAGTGCTCTCCCCCCAGAAGTTGCGCTGAACGCAGAGGACATCTTCCCAGGACGCTTCGCCACAGCCTCGTCAATTACATCTTGGATAGTCTTCCCGGTAGGGCTTGCATTTCTCGCCCACGATCGTTGCTGACGAAAGTCTACCTCTAACCCAAGGACAGGAAACTGCCTATTAGGTGTGGCAAGAGGAGACCAACCCTTTCGAAGCTTGCGGCTTGGACTCGTCTTGTTTGCATCCCAGTTAGCATATGGATCCCTGTTAAAATACCCTCTTGTGCTGCCATCGAAAGGGACCTGCATTGCCCCCTGATTTCCGACAATGAAGGACCTAGCAGGACCAGGATCTGGTACCTGTACAGTACCAACACTACCTGCAACAAACATTAGTAACCTCCGTGTCTACTTCTGTGTAGACCTTGCACTACACCAGCGGCGCTATTTCTAAACTGTTGATTGGGTTGTTGTCGGGACATCCCCACCATCTCCTGGGCCTCCCCCACTACCGGATTGCTAGTTTCGGACGCCATGAGCAGAGCTCCTCCCCCAATCGCGAGAGAACCACCAACAAGCCGAGGAGAGCGTTCGACAGCTCCTGCTGTACCAAGTGCGACTCCTCTGGCTACCCTGTATCCAACTGCACCAACTGCACCAACCCTACCAGCTTGTGTAGTAACGGCTCCCAAGACCTCTTCTCCCCATGCGACTGAATCTCCCCATGCGACTGAATTTGCACGAGCTCTCTCTAGTCTTGATAAACCGATATTTTTCTGCCAGCTACGGAGGGGAAAGTCTGCCGGTTCTATTGGTCCGGCTTGTGGCCTCCTAAAAATGCCTCCTGGTCTAAGTGCTGCAGCGGCTCTCCTTTTATCCAATAGAAGTGTCTCTTCGGTGGCGCGTCGGAGAAGACCCCCGAACGCCCTTGACGTCCTGGCACGAACTGGTGAGAAGCCTGTGGCTCCTTTCCAGAAGGCGGCGGTTGTTCCCAACCCAATACCCGCTCCGATTAGTGCTCCAGCGGCTATGTCCCCGGCTTTCCCTTCCATAGTATTGAAATCACTAGTAGCCCCACCGAAGAGACCTCCGAGAGTTGCTCCTCCTCCAACACGAAAGGGAACCGAACCACCCAGTACTCTAGATAAGAACCCCATACTTAACCTCCGTACATCGATTGTTGCATTGCTCGACCAGACTGTCTAGAAAGATGGCCCTGCCCTCCAGAGATGGCGGCATTCCAGACCTGTTCCTGAGTCGCACGCAACCAAGCTGCTTGCTGTACCTTTGCCATATGAAAACTACCGTCTCCAGCAGACTGATCATGAACTGCCTTGACCCCAGCACCCGCAAGAGCAAGAGCACCACCAGCAATGGCAAGAGTCGAGGCTGTCCCAACTGCGGCCTTCCCTGCGGCTTCTCCCAGATATGGAGCCATCTCACGAACCGCACCGGGGACATTTACAATCTCCTCTCCTAGTTTGACTCCGCCCCTGCCAACAGCCTGACCAGCTCGCCCAGATACATTCTTGATGCCCTGACCAAACTGCGTAACATCTGCAGCCAGGTCACTGCCGACCTTCGTTACGGTGCCACCCAGACCACGGGTCCCTGTATAGTAAGCGGCGACGTCGATACCGCGATCAGCTTCTCTGAATGCTGTACGAGCGCCACCGGCCACTCCTTCCTTGACCTTCTGTCCAGCCGCGTTGAACATGGTTCTGGCTGAGTAGTACTTGTTGACTCTACCCAGCACCTTGCCACCGGCGATTCCCACTCCAATCCCAGCATGGGCTACACCAGAGGCTACTCCACCAATAATCTGACCTAGACCTGTGGCTACACCACGGGCTGCTACTCCAGCGCCAACAGCAGCACCGAAGAGACCTGTCCAACCAGAACCGAACTCTGTCATGAGCTTACGAAGCTCTGGAGCAAGCCCCTCGTGTCTAAGACCCTCGATACTGTTATATGCATCATCAAAGCCAGAGAACCAAGGGTCGCTTTGGTGTCTGGCCGCCTTCACAAACCGGTAGAGATCTTCGTTGCCGTATTCACGAAGAAACTTCTCTTCCATGACTACCGCCATATGGTGGCTTGCCCGTGGATTCTCTCTTAATAGACTTGGCCTATTCTCTAGCATTCTTAGGCCCTTGTACTCGGCGCTTTCATGGAAAGCCACTTGCTTCATGAAATCATCATCTGTAATACTTGCACCAGTATGCTTCCGGAGATCAGCTGCATACTTGCGAGAATTACTCTCTGAAACAAAAGCTCCCTTTGGGGCGACAACCTTAGAAAGGGCACGCGCCGGGAGGCCCCGGGGGGCCAATCTTGACGTGAATGTAGTGAACCCTGCCTCGGCACTCACACCCAAACCCTCGGCAAGAGCGGGGATCATCTCTGCTGCTCTCTTGCTACTGTTCTCACTAGCCACACCAACGGTTCTAAAGAAAGTGCTTGCGTCCTGTGTCTTAGCTAGAGTAGCAATATCTCCGATCTGGTTGACTCCCCATGAGCGAGGACGAATCTTCTCCATGAGGCCAGAGGTCGTTCTCTTGAGTCTGTGGACTAGGCCACGCCAGGCACTTCCAAAATCATCGAACCCGCCGCTGCCATCGGGGTTCTTGGTCCATCTAGACTTCGGACCAGCACCTGGGTGGAGACCTTCGATTGTATTGTAGGCGTCATCCTTGCCAGGGACATGATTGACTGGTTCGTTTGAGGTCAGAGCAATTACTCCAAGGCCCATCACGCCCACCCCCGAGCCCAAACCAGCAAGTGTTGCATAATCCGGAAAGGACTCCATAGGCTCTGCGGACGATGGCCTGGGTACAGAAGTGATAGATGGAGAGACTGCTACTTTCGGCTGATTGAACTTTGGCAACCAGTTTTTCTCCATGGTTGCGTAGATCTTCTCTACCCTATCAGAATACAATGGGTTATCAGCAGTCATGCCAGGCTGGGTAGGCTTCCACTTCCTGACTGCACGGCGCATAGCCCACATAGTTCTGAACTGCTCTTCTCCCCCAGTCTTTAGAGCATAGAGGGCTTCGTCGACGATAACACCAGGAGACTGATGGGTCCCGAATTTTTTACGAGCAGCTGGGTTTGTTTTTGTGGGTCTTGAGAACGATGTCAGCCCAGAGCGCTTATGGAAGACTTCGCTAAGCTCGTGTGCAAATACATTGTCCTCGAACGCCTTCATCTTGGCGGGGTCCTTCAGGAGAGCCCCAAGAGAAGGCTCAAATTTCGAGAGCTCTTTGATTGAATCACGAAAGCCAGTCTGCTTAGCATTACCAGCTGGATTCCAATTGATCTGGGCAGGAAGGCGCGCGTGTTGCCCAATCCCTCTCTTCGCAAAGAAATCGACACCAGCACGGCGGCTTGCTACGTGGGCAGCTTGTGTAACGCCAAGCTGAACAGCCCCGGAGGCAAGTTTGCCACCACCTACTGTTTTAACACCAGTGTTTTTAATATAGCTGGCCATCCCCTGCGTGAACTCATCTGCAGAAGTAGCCATGAAATTATCAATACCTCCAAATATACCCTTCCAGGTACTTCCAAAATCATCGAACCCGCCGCTGCCATCGGGGTTCTTGGTCCATCTAGACTTCGGACCAGCACCTGGGTGGAGACCTTCTATGGCTGTGATGGGATAGTTTGTTGCTGGGACTGCGCGAGAGGGGAAATGCTTTTGAGCAGCTAGCGTCATAGCCCGCAGCTCTCCACCCTCGACTGGGACGGTACCCATGATGCCATACCGCATGAGCTCTTCGCCTTTCTGACTTCCCTTCTTAACCCGGCGGGCCATTCCCCAGTCCAGCCATGCGGCACGATCAGACCCAGCGTCATACATGAAGTTGCCACCGTGGATGTCCATATTTAAGAAGCCACGTTCAGCGGCAGTCTTGGCAGACGATTGCAGATCAGAGAATGCCTCACCAGTTATGGGACTCAACCCGGTATCGATCGTACTCCCAGGCATGTACTCCATGAAGAAGCTCTGTTGCTTTTCCGATCCAGCATAGAGGGATGGAATAGCAGGCGTATCACCGAGGGCACGGAGGGCACCAGTCTCTGCCTCGATTGTTGTTGAGCCCTTCCAAGCCTCTAGGATCTCAGCAGTTCTGTCTTCTACCTTCTTCTTCTTGCGCCACCAGCTCCACTTCTCTTGCCCAACAGAATGTTCTGCGTGTAGACGAGCCTTCGCAGCAGCCCTCTCTTGTACGTCGGGGAATAACCGCTTCTCCACGAAGAAGAATGGTTCATCGTTGAGGGTGGTCTTATGGAGAAACGTCTGGCCAAAAGTGCCCTCTCCAAGAGTGCGGACTTGCTTTGAACTAGCAAGAGCAGACTGAAATTCCTGTCCGTGGAGGAACTGCTTGAACGACATACCTCGAAGTTTGGCGACTGCTCGAGCCACATCATATCCACTACCGAATGCAGTCATCTCTCGACGCATGGACTGTGCAATCCCACCGTGACGAAGGCCCTGGTTCCGTTCGTGTCCCCTACCAGCAGCTGTCATGTAGTTGAGGGCTGTTAGGTCCTCCTCGCTCTGCTTTGCCTTCTTCCCGAAAAATTTGCCATAGGAGGGTACGAGTTTTTCACCGATTACGTAAGCATCTCGCCTACTTGCAGAGTCGTCCCAGAGAGCCTCATGTGCTGCAGCAAGGTGGTAGTTCTTCCCCATTCGGGAGAGATCGGTGAAGGTGTTGAAGGTCAGGCGACCTCCAACCCCAGCAGACATGGCTAGATACTTCTGATAGAAGGGAAGATTCCACATACCCTGTCGGGCACGAATGGCCTCGTGCTCCGCAGCCATGAACTCCTCACGGGGTAACATGTCGGAGCCTGCGTCTCCAAATGGCAGGGAGGCTGCTAGTCCACGCTCTACAAACTGGAGGTTGAGGGCCTTCTCTTCCTCCCCCTTGTAGATTAGACCGAGATAGCGGTTATAGGTACGGGCATCGGGGTCACTGTCTATGACTACTCGGAGACCTTCTGTACCTACCTCTTCGTTGACCCTCCGTGTGGACTCGACTCCGAATGGCTGTTCCTGACGGAAACGGAGCCACTCAGTTGGGTCTCCGGGGTGGCCTACCTCTGGGGAGTCAATACCAGTGAGACGGATGGCGATGTCCTCTTCAAACATGCCCCGCTTGAGCAGGAGGGTGTCAACGTCCTCCCATTCTGCGTCCCAACCGGAGATATCTACTTCTGCCTTACCGTCTCCGATGTCGGTTAGACGAGAGGGGTCAATATCCCCATACTGGAGGGGGATTGCATCCTTCCTCTTCTTTAGCTCTGCTCGTCCTTCTGGTGAGGAGAAGTACTTGTCGCGGAACTCAACAATCTCATCGGAGATGCGCTGGCCATGTACAACAGGGCTGTTAACACTATAGGAGAATGGGATCTGCTCGTTGTCCGCCTCGCGGAGGTTGCTGATTACCTTGTTGGCATTTAGTCCAGCAAGGTGTTCCTTCCCTATCCCAGCGGCGTCCCATCCAGTATAGGTCGCTGTGATATCACGACGGACCCGATCATTCATGATGTACTTATCCATGACCGCAGACTGGACCCGATCCTTACCCATCTTGTACATATCATCGGTATCATAAACGCGCGCAGTACCCTTGTGGGCCCACAACTCGTTGGCCACGAGGTCGAGATACTGCTCGTTCCCCCGTGCTGCCCCAACAACCATATTCGCATACGCTGGAGCCTTCATGGCCAGTACAGCAACATCGCCCCTTACGCCAATTCTCTCCCTCCCAAATATTCCTCCGTCATCATATGAAATACCGGCGGCGGCTGATTGTCTGAAGACATCCTTCTCCTTGTCTTCCATCTGGAACTGCCACACCCCGTGTAGACCCTCGTGGAAGGCTGTTGACTCGATCTGCCCGGGAGACATCCAGTTCATCATCGTCTCGGCGTAGTGCTCGGAGTTGGGCACAGAAGACGAGACGAGGGCACCATGTGTCACATGGGCGGGGTCAATCATTCCACCAAGACCCAGCTCGCCGCTCCAGGGTTTGAACCAACCGAATGCACCAAGCTGCTCACGAGCTATCAGGCGGGGTTTAACCTTCTCGAGCGCCTGCTTCTCCCATCGGATGTTTTGGACGAGAGCGCGGCGGGCACGATTGGTGGTGATCATTTGCAGGAGACGTTCTTCGTCGGACGCAATTCGGGCATGACGCAGGAACTTACGATATTCCTCGTCGGTGATCTGGTCGTCGGCTAGTTGCTTATCGAGGAGGGCTTGTAGCTGGAGTACTCGTACCCTATCCATCGTCCTCTACACCCGCTTCAACTACCTCGGAAATGAGATGGTCAGCAGTGTTAGCGGGGAGCGCACTGGTGGCCTGTGTAGATGCACGGACGAGGGCTGCATGGAGTTTCGCTGCTTCTGCAGAGAGGGAATCGGAACCCTTCAATTTCAACCCAATCTTCTCACGAAGTTTCGACTCGCGGTCGGCAACCATCAGTTTTGTGATCTTGGTCTTCCGGTTGAGCATCCTCTCTCGTGCATCGTAGAAGGCGTTTGTTTCGAGGTGGGTCAGGGCGTTCCCATCCCGATCAATTCCGACTGTTACTTCCTGTACAAGTTCGGCATGTTGGGGTTTGGAAAGATTATTATTTAGCCTCCACAGGTAGAGCTCAATCTCCGCCAACTCCTGGCAGAAGGAGATATCAACCATGTTGTCTGTATCTACATCGAACTGTTCCAGGTACTTCTGGGTCCAATGATCAAGTAGGGAGACCTCAACAATACAGGGTCTTCCAACAGGGATGATAGATGGCGCGTCGGGGTCTTCAGCAAGACGGAGGTCGTCCATTTTTACTATTGGACAGTTGTGTTGGAAGGGACAGCGAGCCCTCCCACCGCACATGAGTGGAGTCGCAGCAGATGCACCCGTTGAGAGGTGGGTCAACCGTCTGCGGATATGTTCTGCTTCAGCAGGAGAGAATGCAATATCAGAATAGTCGTCTGGTCGAAGACGTAGGAAGTCAAACTTGGATGTGATCGTAGTGGTGCCGTCTGGATGCAGTATGGTGCCGTTCAGCTTAACTAGGGATTCATTACTCATCTGTTCCTCCTCCCCTAATGTATAGGAAGTAGCAGATCTTTCAAGTGGCTACCTACCAAAGTCGTCCCCCTCTAACTCCCTGAATCTATCCAGCAAGATAAGGAAGGCGGCGCGGACATCCCGGTACTCTCCATCATAAAACCCATCCCGGGCAAGGTCTGTGTACTCACAACCCTCTCGTTGTGAAAAGAAGTGGAATCTAACCACCATCCCGTCTCCCTTCCGCCAGAGGGTGTTAGCCAGATCGAATGCTGCGTGCATGAGATTGTCCTTGATACTCATAATTTTCTCCTGTGACAACTATAGCAGATATATTTTTTGGGAGTTCTCTTATGTGGCTGTTTTTGGATTTATTTCGTGAAGGCACTGGGGTGTTTAAGGAGGGATGGTGGGGCCCCATAACCTAAAGGGGACCCATTTCCCTTTGAACTTTAACTGGATGGTATTCCATCCGTTTGCTAATGGAGAGAGACATGCATTCGATCACTTGTAGTTTCAATTGGGGCAATGTAGAGCTGTCCTTCAACCCCGAAGACCTTACTGTCGAGGTCATCACCCAGATGAGTGGGACGAGCATCAGCGAGATGTTCGCCCTCAACCTCAAGGCCAGTGACGTGGCCAAGAGCTTCATCGACCTGCCCTCCTACGAGAGGGTAGTTCCAGTGAGCAGCCTCCAACGCCTGCGCCAGCTGTACGCTGTGTGCCTCGACTGGCCTGTGCCCTCCGATGAGCCTGATCCCTTCGCTCAGCCCAGGGACAGCTACGAGGAGTGGGCCGCCACCCGCTCCCTGGACGAAGTGAATAATGCTAACAGAAGGGGTCGTCTGCACAACCTGAATGTGCTGGGCAACCGCTAGTCCCACCGCTGTACCCACTGTAGTGCCGCCTGGCCAGGGCGGGATACAAGTGCTGGCCTGTACGGGCATGCAAGGTGGCGCTTCGGCGCTGGTGGTTCGACTCCACCCTTGCCCTCCGATCGCAGCGCCAATGCTGGCGCTGTGCCCTCCACCCTCACCCCTGGGCGTGCATTGTGAGCCCCCACCTGGACACTACCAGGTATGTTTGGGGTTACATCATGTGTGTATGGGGATAGAGGGATGGAGATATGGGGTATGTGGGATCGCTACCTACATACCCTACACTGGGTGGCCCTATACCGGGGGTACCCGCATGGCATACACCTATATAAGGGATGCCGAAGGAGACAGCACAATGAAGAGTTACAAAGAGACCATGGCGGAGATCGAGGCCAACATCGAGCGCTACCGCGATGACCTCGAGAAGAGCAAGCGTGACCTCGAGAAGAGGGAGTGCAAGCTCGCCCGTATCCGCCACCTCAACGCCCTGCTCAAGGGCAAGAGCGGTGCCTCCCTGTGGGGTACCCAGATGGCCATCCTCCGTTGGAACCTGACGGTGGAGGACAGCGTGTGCTTCAACTACGAGGCTATCAAGGCTGATGCCCGCGGCGAGTACATCTTTCACGTTAAGTACATGCGTGCGGAGAGGGAACGGGGAGAGCGCAGGCTGGATCTCCTGCAGCGCAAGTACGCCGAGGCCGTCCGTGATGCGGGTGACCCCCACAACCCCTGGGCCGACAGCGCCCACAACCTGGCCGTGGACCTGCAGGGCCAGATCGACGAGGTCAAGCAGCTCCTGGACTAGCCCGCTTACACAGGGGTCAACCACCGCCTACCCTGGGCGGTATACAAGTACAGGGTCAACCACCGCCTACCCTGGGCGGTATACAAGTACAGGGTGGTTATGGGTATGCAAGGCGTACCCCGCTGGTATAGGGGGTATGTGGGTTCGACTCCCACCCTACCCACTACGGCGTGCCCCAATACTGGGGTACCCCGCACCAGGCATGCCCCTACCAGGGATGCCACCACAGGAGAATCACATGTCCACTTCTTTTGTTTATGTTATTGATTACCCCCAGGATGATGGCGCTGCCGCCTACATGCACCTGGTTCGCACTGCAGTGGCTCTCGGCTACAAGCTGGCGCAGATCGCTCCATGGCGCCGGGGGATCACGGATGGCGACCTGCCCCTGTCCGAGGGCAGCCCCCTGGTAAAAGCCCTGCGCAAGGATGGCTGGAAGTTCCATGCCTAGAGGAAGGGAATAGCGCGCCCTCCTCTCCACCACTACATGTGGTGTCTACATGCGCACAAGGAGAACATCATGAACAAGCGTGATGTCGTTGTGGCTAGCTGTAACCTGGCTAGCAAACCTTTGTTGCAGCTAAGCCAGCATGTGCCCAAGTACGGGTACTGTTGGTACAGGCTGTACCACTGCACCTGCTGGTTGTCTCAGCAGGCCACCGCTGCGGTGTACCGCAGCATGCCTCACCTGCACACCACGGGTGATGGTGAGTAGTAGCAGTACCCGCCCTCTGCCTACATGGAGGGGGCACCCATGGGTAGCATAGGTATGGCCCTGCTAGCACAGGGGGTACGGGGTTCGATACCCTACCTACCCACTATGGTGCCCCCACTGGAGGGGTAGCCCATCTGGCATATACCAATAGGAGGATGCCATTACTGGTGCGCCCCATGCTGGGGTGCCCACTTACTGGTGTGCCCCATGCTGGGGTACCCACTTACAGGCATACCATATGGGTTTGGAGAGGTATGCCAACTAAGGAGACACATGACCAAGAAAGAGAAGAATGCTCGCCTGTTCACGCGGTTCTGTGAGCGCAACCACTACAACGAGCTGCAGCTGCGTACAGCCCTGTCCACCCTCGACCAGCACTCCAAGTCCTGCCTGTGGGACACGATGCTGCTGTCCATGTCTGATGATGACAGCTTCCGCATCAAGTTCGGTCAGCAGGTGGACGCTGCTATCGCTGAGCTGGGTGTGCTGCCCGTAGCCCACAACCCCTGGGCCCACATCAACACCAACGCGTAAGGAGCTAGCATGGAATACCGTAAGATGGATAGGACTGATGAGCGCACTGTGCGCAACGATAGCAGCATCAACGCTGATGACTTAGTTGTGTATGACAGCTATGGCCTGCTGTGCATGCTGAGGCCTGAGGGCATCAACCTCGGCACCACGCACAGCGTCAACGGTGTCCTCCACCAGGAGGGGGCTGAGGGATACCGTGTCTATGAGTACGATCGGAGGGAGGGCCGCTTCAGGCGGACCTACAAGGTGCTCACTGCCGCTGAGGCGCAGCACCTGCTGTAGTACGTAGTACCACGCAGTACATGCAGTACCACGCAGTACATGCAGTACCACGCAGTACATGCAGTACCACGCACCTGCCTACATGGGGGTGCACATGGGTAGGGCCTCCATAGGGGAGGCATGTGGGTTCGACTCCCACCCTACCCACTTAGGGTCGCCCCACACTGGGGTACCCACTTAGGGATGCCCCACACTGGGGTACCCACACACAGGCATGCCCATGTAGGGGATGCACGCCACTGGAGGCAACATGACCAATAGAGAGAAGTTGATCGACGCGAACCTGAGCCTGGCCATCACCCATGCATCGGCTACCCGTGAACTGATCAGGGATGGGCGGATCGAGGATGCCCTCGCTGAGGCCGTCGTGCTGGCACAGGGCGAGGTGGACCGGCTCACCCTCCTCGTGCTGGAGGAGGACATCGAGGACGCGGGCATCGACGCCAACGGGTGTCTCCCACTCGGGAGATAGCGGGTTCAACTCCCGCCTGGCCTACCGTGGTGTCCCAATGATGGGATGCCCTGTTGTACCCTCGTACCATAGGAGAATCACATGCCTATTCGCCCCGTCTACGCCATCAACCACCCCCACACCACCCCTGCCACGGCCAGGATGGCAGTAATAAAAGCTGCAGTGGAGATAAGCACCCCGCTGTCGGTGATCACCCCCTTCGCAAATCTCATCGCCTCGGGGAGCATGGCCCTGAGCCATGATCACCCGCTGGTTAAGATCCTCTCCGACAAGGGGTGGGTCTTCTGCTAGCCGCTACGTACGTAGCACTGGAGATTGCGCGGTCTCCCCTATCAACTGACACGCGCTAGGAGGAAACAATGTTATTTAGGTTGATGTGGAGAGTCAGCATGATCTTGGGACGACTGGACGGACAGAACCTGAAGGTAACGGGAGGGTATGAGTACGATGCCCTCTGGTGCTACAACAGGATGTACCGGGCCCTGGGGCTGAAGAGCCCCAGCAAGCTGGACAAGGAACTGTTCGGCGACTACTAGTACCAACTGCCCCGCCCGAGGCGTTGTATCGGGTAGCCCCTCATATCTAGCGGCCTGTACGTGGCTGGGGTACACCTGATGCGGTTCCAATAATGGGATCGCGCGGGCATTCAACTGGCTAGCGCGGAGACACACATGTCTATCCTCACCAAGATCATCTCCTTCTTCATTATTCTCTCCCTTAGCCTCGTGGTCACTGTCTGTGTATTCGGTGACAACAAAGGTATCATCGGCCTCCCTCACTACCAGGATGCCGTCGGGATCTGCATGACCCCCAACCTGGACATGCCTGCCCATGACATCGTCCCCATCACGGGGAGTGGCTGTGGGGGAACGAAGGGCTACATGGTCATGGGCACCAATGCCTTTGTCACCGTCAATGACGGGCATATGGACGACCCCGAGGTGCAGATCCTCATCGGTCTGTCCGAGGCCATCTGCCTGCAGTACCTGAAGTAGCACCACGTCCTGAGCCGACGTTAAAGGGCTCGCCTGTCCCGCGCTGCTGGAGCGCACTGGGTTCGATCCCCAGGCGGGACACCATGCTTCAACTGTTGTACAACAGCCATGCCAGGCTTCGCCTGTCATGTCTGTTGCATGTGGGGCTGCGCCCCACTTGCTATCCCCCATCCTCCCTTCGGGAGGGTGGGGCCCCGTCTCCCGGTTGTACAACAGCCATGCCAGGCTTCGCCTGTCATGTCTGTTGCATGTGGGGCTGCGCCCCACTTGCTATCCCCCATCCTCCCTTCGGGAGGGTGGGGCCCCGTCTCCCGGGCGTCACCCGGTCGTTCCGGCAGCACGGTGTGGGAGAACCTGGCATTAAGACTTGCTTGCGCAAGTGACATGCCAGAACCTCCTCACCCCTTAGCTGGCTACTCTCCCTACGAGAGGATGTCTGTGTCTCTAGTGTCCTGTCTTTGTGTCCTATTCAGGATAGCTCCTTGTCAAGGGCGTCGCAGCTAGTCGCTGCTCGTAAATGGCCTTCGGCCACCCCTGACTGGCGGGCTGTACCTGAATGGAACAAAGACATTTGCAATATAACGCAGGTTCATACCTGCCATCAGTGAAAGGAGAATAAGATGGAAATCGTCATGCTGTTCCTCGCTGCCTCCCGCATTCCCCTCAACTACCTCGAGGAGTATAGGTTTGTCATGGGGGACGAGAAGGCCCGGTATCTGTGGTCCATGATCACCAGGTGGCATTCGGCTACCAAGCGTTGCTTCAAGGAGGCTGCCTTCACCCAGGCCTTCAATGAGCTGAAGCGTACCCGTCCCCAGGTAGTGGAGGAGATGGAGGTCTTCCACTCCCCTGATGAGGACCAACAGTGGGACATGAGTACTTGTCCCAGCTGTGACGCCCCCAATGAGGGGCTGGGAGGGGTGGTCTGTAAGGTCTGTGAAGAGCGGTCCTTCATAAGGGCATCGCCGGCCGAGGTGCCCTCGAGGGAGGCGGCCATGGCGGAGCAGGAGACGTACCTCATCCTCCTTCGGGGCAAGACCTGCAAGGAATTAAAAGCTCAGTGCCGGGACGAGAAGCTCCCGGTGTCTGGGAAGAAGGCTGTCCTGGTGGGTCGCCTCATGAACAATCTCGTGTAGCAAACACCATGCCATAACACGGGGCGCTCCTCCGGGAGCAACCGTGTCTGTGAGTAGGGACGAAACCTTGGGTTCACACTGATGTGTCCCGCCCAACGTAGTTCACCGCCTGTTACCGCAGGCAATAAGGAGATATCATGTCTAAAGTGAGTAATGCTAACAGAAGGGCGCGGCTGCACAGCCTGAATGTGCTGGGCAACACCATCAGCGAGCCCCTCCCCTGGCCTGAGGTCCCCCCAATGGAACAGCCTCTGGCGCCGGAAGACGCGGCGGACCTGAATGAAATCGCCAAGGCCTCCACCCCCATCCCCCCCAAGGTGGAGATCATCCAGCTGACCAAGGTGCACGGCCCGGTAACACGCGCCCTGCTGGCCCCCATCCCCCAGACACCGATCCAAGGGGCAATCACCCTCACCAGCATGGGCGGGGGTGCTGCTGTGGCACACCTGGCCCTCGACGCCACCACGGGTGGAACCATCACCGCAGCAGCCGTAGCTGGGACCGTAGCATCCTTCGGGAATGCAGTCATGAATGAACCAGTAGTCGCGGCAGAGATGGCCAACAAGGCCATCTACCCCGTCCTGTGGGTGGTTCACGGGGTCGCCTCTCGGCTTCGAAGGTTCGGCCACGCCTCCTTCTTCAAGGGCGACAAATAGCATGGGCTCTGCACTCGGAGACATCATCGGATTGGGCATAGTGCTCGGCATTATCGGTATCCTCTGCTTCTAGTTCGACCAGCGCCCTCCCCGGGGCCTCGTACCGGGGAAAGGACTTACCATGAATAAGCTCGCCATGAGATCCCTCACCCTGCTTATCACCGCCATGGCCCTGTGGATCATCGGGCTGGTCTTCCTCGCCAAGCTCACCGCTGTGGGTGCCCTCGTGCTGTACTACGGGGTGCATATCCTGCGGCTCCTCCGCTCCGAGAAGGTGTCCACCTACCTCCGCAAGTGGGGCATCCTCGCCCTGCTCGGGGCTGTTCTGGTCTCGGGGCAGGGGTGCAAGATCCCTAGCATATACGGCCTCGGGGGCTACAGCCGGGCCTCAGTCATCTGCAATAACGGCGGGGCCGAAGACAAGGGGGAGATGATCAGGAACTTCAGGGGCAAGCCCGTCGCCTACATGGAGGACTTCGACGGGCACCAGATGACCGTTGCGCCGGGCCACGAGAAGGACATCCAGGTCCAGATCCTCAAGGGTCTGGCTGCGGGGCTCTGTCCCCTCGACGTCTAGCACCACGACCTCAGCAGGTCGTTAAACTGCTGGGAGCACGCTATGGTATCACCGGGGTTCGAATCCCCGGGCGTGCACTACGGTGTAGCACTTCGCTGCACCACTACCGGCCTACGGGCCATAAGGAGGTCATCATGACCTTTACCCATATCCGCCTCGAGATCTACCGCCGCCACCTGGACCAGCTAATGGAGGTCATCCGTGAGGAAGATGGGCGCTGGAGCTGGGTGTCCCAGCCCACGAAGTTGAGCACGGGCTACACCGGGTACGACTTCGACGTCATGAAGTGTTCCCTCGTGGTCAACGAGGAGGCCTGGTGGGCCTACCAGAAGCTTGGTGATGAGCCCCAAAAAATCCACCTCTCCCCTGTCAGCTCCAGCGCCGCCAGGTGGCTGGCGCTCGACATCCTACGTGGTGCCCGGCAGCAGTACACCGGCGACAGCTCAACACACGGGCGGTTCATGCTCTCCCGCGTGGAGAAGCGCCTGGGAGACAGGGTGAGCTGCTCAGCCGACCTCCAATGCGCCTGGGATGCCGCCCGCGCCGAGTAGCAACGTAGCACGGCACGTCGTGGGACTCCCACGGCGTGCCGATCTCCTCGTCCCTTCGGGACGCGTGGTAGCACCAGCCATGCCAGGCTTCGCCTGTCATGTCTGGTGCATTGTCTTCTTTCCCTTGGGTCGCAGCTTCGCTGCTCCAAGGGGCCCTGCTCGGCTCCTGGCTCTGCCAGGTCACCTCCACGTGCTGCCACCCTTCTACCTCGACCCCCCTAGCCCTGTTTGGTGAGATATCAGTACGGATGTTTGGATAGATATCATACTGAACCCAAAAAGAGACCCCGGAGGGGACTAGAACGGTACTTCTTATCAGTTCAGACCCCGGAGGGGATATCAAGTAGCTTGATTGGTGTCTTGTCCTATACAGGGGAACATGACCAATAGGATAATGGGCGGCGCGCATCCCCTTACTAAAACACGTGGAATCCCACATCTTGTGGTCCCCGGAGGTATAACCCCGTGTTTTTTAGCACCACACCACTACATATGGTATGTAGGTGCATGTAACCAGAGCCCCGGAGGGACAACCAGCCCGCGCATTCCCTTCATTGGATACTTCTGTAAGGATAACAGTACTGGCTAAGCCACCTTCCCCCTCCAGGAACACCCGGTTCAAGAGGAGGGCAAAAATTGCCGGATTGGAGGCTGACTAGTTACTAACACCTTATCAACACTCCCCCTGCATTGTAACATCAGGATATCATAATAGAATGAATGATATAGAACCATCTCGTACTCCAAGAAAGTTTCCACGTGTGAATAACATCTTCTTCCCACCCGGTACAACTGTGTCAGTAAACGGGTATCCCGTCGTCATCGGAGACCCCCTCCATCCTTCATCCACCAACGAGACGCATAGCTGTCTCAGATCTGTCTGGATACCAATGAGGCCTATATCATACCTACACTATCATACCTACACTTGAGGACCGCCGGTACTCCACAATTGACCATCATGGGGTTCCCCGTATCCGGTCTGAACAACCAGGCCCATACCCATCCCACATCCTATCCCATTACTTTCCGTTAGTCCCACTACTGACTGACCAGATATAGGGTAATTGCGCGGCCAGGTGACAACATAACTGACCTCCGAGTAAGGGTATGCCAGATAATATAACAACAAGAGAGGAGATGGCTCCAGGAGATAGGTTCCGTGTCGACCCAGATGGGGATCGCATCCTAGTCAATGATAACATGAACAATCATCTGTCACACCCACATCTACCTACAGTTAACACCATTCCATCTTCTAGAATCAGGAATGTACCGTGCTAGCCTACCCTTTCCCTCCTGGTACTCGAGTCCGTCTTCCTGATGGTACTCCCTATACAACAGTAGATGGAAAAGAAAGCACCGGCTACTTCTATTGGAAGAACCACCCCACCTGTGTGTTCACACCTGTTCTGGGTAAAAATGGACATATAGATGTATATCTACCCGAGAGCCTATCTCTCGATCCACCCCTCCGTATCATCAATTCCCGTATCCTGTAACAGAATTTATTTTCTCTTCATTCGCAACATGTCCTATTACCGTAAGACAAGGAGACACCATGAAGAATACCCGATACCAGAACACCAACCTAGCCTCTGCTGTCCTTCTCCTCAACTTCGTCCTTCAGGACCTGACCGATGAGGGTCTGTCCCGCTCCATCATCATGGCTCAGGACCAGATCGACCGGGCTGATGCCACATCGACTCCGGACACCGCTGTCCAGCCTCTCCTCAACCGCATCGAAGAGCTGGAGAAAGAGCTGGCCGAGATGACCGAACGTTGTGTGGATAACGAGACCTACCTTGCCAACCTGCGTACCAACAGCGTACGCCAGATCTCCCATCTCACCGCTAAGCTGGACCTACTTCGGTCCATGATGAAGGGATAGCCATGACCCACAAAACAGGCATATCAACCCTCGACGAGCACATCGAGGCCACCAACAACTACTATCGGACACATGAGGCCTACGAAGACGGTGTTGCCACACCCGAGGAGCTAGAACAAGCGACGAAGCAACTGCGCAACGCAGATGACGCCCTCGACGCCTGGCTCAACCAGTAGGCCCTGCTGTATTCATCCCCACCCTCACTTCAACCCTACCTGTCTGTCTGTGATTCCAAATAGTAACACCTTGTAAAGGCTCTCCGCCTTGTCGGCTCCGACCCTGCTTCGCAGGGCTGGCTGCGCCAGGCCTTGACTGACGGTGTATAACCTATATGGAATAACAACCAGACAACCGAGGAGCCACACCATGAAGAAAGTACCCGACATCAAAAAGAACCCCTATGTTAGCACCTACCTGCCCATTTCAGGGCACAAGTCCGTCCTCCTAACCTGGGACGAAGACTGCAACTGCCACACGCCCTGGAACACCGGCATGTGGGCTCACTGCACCGCTGATGCCGCTCTCGAAGACGCCCTCGACTGGGCCTACGCCGAGAACATCCCTGTCAGCATCGACGGTGTCATCATCGACCTGGAGCTAAATCCCACGTCGCTCCGGGTGGCACGCGAGTTCATCGCCACCACCTGATTCAATCCTCACCCTGCTTATCTTCTCTTCTTTAAAGCCTTTGGACTTACCGGTCCTAACCGTGACTCACGTCACATTGGAGACAACATGAACACCCAAACCCAGAACGTTTCCACCCTCATTGAGAATGACAACAATCTCTCTTACCACCTGAGCTACAAGGCCTGCACCTGTGGCGCTCTGTCCTCCACCTCCCCCAACCCCACCTGCGGGTGCGAGTACGATCAGAAAGACAGCAAAGGCAATATGTTCAAGTGGGTCTCGCGCGGCTACGAGGCCATCGCCGAGTTGATGGCCACCATGCTCATCTCCTCTGTCAAGCCTGCTCCCGTCCCCGTGTCCGAGACCCTCGACATCACCGATGACCTGGCGGATGAGCTGGTCGACTTCCTGTCCCCCATCATCACCGCCTTCCGCGTCAACATCCTCCTCAACCACTTCGGTGCCCCCAAGCTGCTCACCCTCTGGGGTGAGTGCGACATCGAAGCCCTCCAGGAGCCTGCTGGCATCGGCCCCAAGACCGTAGCTCACCTGGTCAACCTGTCCAAGGGCGGCATTGCCCGTCAGATGGCCTTCCAACACCGTGAGGTGCTCGAGACCATCGGCATGCGTCCCACCGGTGAGACCATCACCCCCGACTTCGAGTTCGAGACCGAGATTGGCGACGGCACCATCATCCGCTGCCAGGTCGAGACTGCCAACCGCCTGAAGGGCAAGAAGGCCAAGCTCGAGCAGGAGCTGCGCAAGCTGAAGGCCACTCAAGGCACCATCTTCAAGCGCCAGCACACCATCCGCAACCGCCGCTTCGAGATCGCCAGGAAGACCTACACCGCCGCTGAGCACGAGCAAGGCGTAGACGATGCCTACGAGTACGTGGCGCTCGATCAGGAGTGGAAGGCGAACGAGCGGCTCATCCCCACCATCAAGCCCCGGATCGTAGCGATATTCAAGTCCTTCAAGCGCATCAACGCTGAGATGAAGCGTGTCTTCGCTGGCTTCGAGCGCGACACGCTGGACGAGGACGACCCGGACTACGACGAGCTGGACGAGGGTGAGATGGCTTGCGTGAGGGAGACCTACACCGAGACCCAGCTCAACACGGACGGCACGGAGTTCATCTCCAACCCGGGCCGCTTCCCCACCTCCGTGGACCTGCGGGACAACATGTCCGCACACTTCACCACCTCTGGCGACACGGACAGCGAGGAGGAATACTACGACCGCTGGAGTGTTGACTTCGAAGCTCCCACCTTTTACTCCACAGCTCGCCCCTGGCGCAATCAGTACGAGTGTGCAACGCGCTCTGCTGACGTCTGGGAGACACTCGAGAACCACCTCAACACCCTCCGTGCTGACTGGAAAACCACTTCCGGCGGCAAGAGGGAGGACATCGAGATCGAGGCTGAGGCCACCAGATACAAGATGAACAAGCTTACTCCCTCCGTCCCGTACGTCCAGGACATCGGAGACAAGCGCAACGCTCTCCGTATCAAGTGGCGTGAGGTCAAGGCCGAGGGTGGCTACAACGCCCACGTCCTGTCCTACTACGCAGTAGAGGGCAAGAAGGCCAACGACCTCCTTATCACCACCTGGAAGAAGTACTGGGCCAGGTTCTTCGACATGAAGAGGGCTGCCACTGCCGAGGCCAAGCGCCACATCGCCGGCATGAAGGTCAAGCGCGGTGACAAGCTGTTCATCGGCACCAGCATGATGGACCATCCCGATGTCAAGGAAGCGTACTCGAGGGTATACAAGGACGTCATGAACGGATGGATGAGCAACCTGCAACAGGCCCGCATCGTGGCAACCCTCTGCTCCTACATGAAGGACAAGCAGGGCAGCAAGTCCCACGAGATCGCTCTCAACACGATCACCCGCTGGAAGAAGTACAAGGCGGATCGGAGGGAGCAGGAGTGGGCCGAGCGCGTCGAGTCCTGTGGCGGTCCCGCCGCTCCTCGCAAGGAGGAGCCTCCGAAGCAGAAGGCCACCCCCAAGCGCAGCACCTCCTCTGCCGGGGACAGCTCTTACCCCGCGTACATGGACGGTCCCGACCCCGCCTGCGCCCACTCCTAGCATCAGGGCTGGCATCCCGAACTGCCACTCCGTACCATCCCCCTCACAACTAGGAGTCCACCATGTACTACGGAATCATCATCTCGAAGAATGGTAAGCCTATCCACGTTCAGACGGATACCAATAAGCATAAGGACAATCCCGACCATCGCTGGTTCTATGAGTCCGATCATGCTGGCATGACCGACTTGGCTGTCCGCAAGGAAGCCAAGAAGCTCGGTGTCACTCACTGCACCATCATGCCAGATTCCTGCTTCATCTAGCCTCCCCTCAAACAATCGAATACCTGGAGATAGCTATGACTACCGAAAGATGGGTCAGCGTCATGACCGGCTGTAAGACCAACTGTGGAGACTGTATCGCACTGCGCTGTGCCAACGCCCTTAAACACCTCATCGGTCCCGCTGCCGAGACCATCAATATGGGAGAGCACGGGTGGGAGTGGACCAAGAAGGTTCACATCCTCGCCGACTGGCAGGACCTGATTGATGAGCGTATGGAGGATAATCCCGACCGCCTCATCCTCAACTACCTCGGAGACATCGGCTTCTGCCCCGAGGACTTCTTCATCAACGCACTCGTCCCCTACCTCTCCGCCCTCGACACCCAGGTTGTCTTCGTCACCAAGCAGCCTTGGCGCTTGCGCAAGATGTGGGAGAAGCTTCCCACCTGTCTGCAAATCAACCCTCACTTTACCGTGGCCGTATCTGTTGAGAATAACAGCACCATGAAGCGTGCTGGTGAGCTCAATAAGTTCAACGTGGCCCACCGTGAGGTCTGGATGAAGCCACTCCGCGAGGAGATCACCGAACACTTCGACCTGCTCACCGGTGCTGACAACGTCGTTATCGCTGGCCTCCTCTCATGCGACAGCACCAATCGCCTGCACCTGCCGGTCGTCGCTCGCATCGTCGAGAAGATCCGTGCGGTTGGCGTCAACTACACCATCGAGCATGGTGGTGGTGGTCGCAACATGAAGTACGTTGTCCCCGCCAAGTACTACACCCTCCCTCTGTCCGCAGAGGAGTATGACTACGATGAGCTGGAGCTCATGGACAAGGAGATCCTGCCCGGCTGTACCATCGAGAAGCGTGAGGTCTACGTAGACGTCATCAAGTGGTTGATGGAGAATAAACGCGCCCGCCGCATAGACATCATCAACTATGCCGCCTCCCTCAACGGTTACAAGACCAAGGGAACCCGTGAGCATGCCTACTTGCAGCGCCACGGCATCATCGTGCAGGCCGGTCACGGCTACTGGAAACTTTCTCTTTAAAAAAACAGACGTCCCACACCGGGGACAACAAGGAGACAGACATGAGCAAACACACCGATAACATCGCAATCCTGAGAGCAACCCTTCACAACATGAGCCTCTGGGGTGACTGCAACGCCGATACCATCGAGGCACGTGGCAAGTTGAGCGAGTTCATGCTCACCGCAGCCAATGCCCTCAACGATCTCGACCACGACGACACCGTTGACAAGACCTACTCTGCTGACTTCGTCACCGAGCTTGAGTGCGAGATCAATGACATGCAGAGCACCATCACCGAGCAACAGGCTCGCATCGCCGAGCTGGCGACCCGGTGCACCACCATCGCCCGACTGATCGGCGAGAACAAGCGCCTGCGCGACCAGTCGTCCGACACCATGAGCCTCTACACCAAGGCAAAGGAGGAGATAGGAAGGCTCAACAACTGGATCAATCACGTGGAGAACGCCACCATCACCAACATGGATGGTGTGAAGCACCAACGTGACGCTGCCCTCATGGCCACTGACGAGCTGCGCGACGAGCTGGCCACCACCACCGTCGCCGCCAACCTGGCCGAGTGGGAGCTGGACGAGGCCGAGCAGGAGCTGTCTCGTCGTGCTGGTACCATCGCCCAGTTGCGTGACAAGTGCGATGAGCACTCCGCCAACGCCAGCAAATGGGCTGACCGTGTCACCCGCCGCGAGAACGACTGCTCCCGGCTCCAGAGTGAATTGGACACCATCTCCGCAGAGGAGCACGACCATCTCGAGCAGCTCTACAAGGCAGCTGCAGAAATCCACGCCTGCCGCGATACCATCGAGGGTCTGTGCGACATCATGGAGAACATGGGCAAGGAGCATACCGCCCTCCTGGAAAGCTTCGACCGCTCCCAGGAGTAATCAATGCCAACCGGAACCAGGAGAACAGCATGTCAACTTTCAAGGCAATGACCCCGAAAGAATATAGCGCTCTTGGCCTTGCAGAAATGGGCCTTTATAATAATCGCGTCACATACGCCAACGCCCGTCGTAGGGCATTGGCCGCATGCGCTGCCATGACTCCCGCTGACTTTCTGGACGATGTCAGGGCGCTGTTGCCAGATAACCCCACTCCTAGAGATTGGGCTTGGTCGGCCACGGATGTTGCAGACGACGCCGAGCGACTGGCTCAAGAGGTTGACCGCCTTCAGGCCATTTTCGACGATCCTTGCGACGGTCGCGTAACGCAAGCTTGGAGTTAACCCCCACCAAACGCCCAGCCCGGGGGGACAGCCTCATCACCTACCGCAATTACAGGAGCGACACCAATGGATAAACACGAACTGCTGAAGCAGGCCATCGACCGCATCGACACTCACGTCGCTACCATCGAGGAGCACCGCTACAAGCTGGTCCGCCTGATGTTCAACTTCATGCGTGCCGCTGTGTCCACGCGCAACATCCACGTCCTCAACGTCCTCGAGCACCTGGCCCACCAGGGCAACGCCATCGGCATCCGTCTGCTCGCCACCTGCGCCCGCCAGTGCGCCAACGTGCTCATCATCGACGGGTACGAGGAGATGCTCAAGCTGGCCAACAAGATCAAGGCCGTCCCCGGTGTTGAGAACCTCTCCGCCGAGCTGACCGAGATCGCCAACCGCTAGTTCCCACCGTTTGTTGTAGCATCAAATACACAGAAATTCCTTTCTCTCCTCCAACAAAGAAACAGGAGATAACAATGGCCCTCGTCGACTATAAGAAACAGTGCAACCTTCACACTCCACACCGGTGCGCATGCTGCAAGGTCCCCATTCCTGCCGGGAAGGAACAATTTGTGCGCAACAACAAGCCCGTGCGCCAGATGCACATGTCAATGGGTTCTCCGGCCATCTTCATGCGTCTCGGCGGTAAGGTCTTCTGCTCCGACCATGCACTCCCCCAGGAGTAATCGATGCCAACCCGCGCATACATGGGACAGGTCATTGTCTCCCTCCCGTCTGGACGAGAAGAGATAATGAGCCTCGAGCAGGCTCGTAATCTACAATCCAGTATTGATGTTACTTGTCAGGATATGGAAGTAACGAGCGATTGGCAAACAGCCACCAAAATCGCCCATGACTGCCATGCCAACTTCCCCACCACTCCTCCCGCAACAAACATCGATGATTACTACTACCACAGGATCGATATGGGGCCTCGCAAACACCCCGCTTACATCCGTCGAGCCATAGGGCTGCACACGTACGACGTAGTAATCAACTGCAACGGCCGCGACCGGCATCATCAAATCACGGTCTGATTCTCTTCATTCAATCACTAACGCTTTAGTAACATACACAACTTGAACACCACCCTCCACGAGAGTTTGGTGAGAAGGAGACAGCCATGTTGACATCACTCAAAGAAAGTATTGCACGCCTCAACATCAGATTGCTGAATTACAACGGCGATAAGCTTGTTAAACTCGGCCAGCTTCTCGAGGATTCACATCCCCGACTAGCATTCACACTGAAGAGTGCAGGGCTTCCTCTCATCAACCCTTCTTTCCATGCATACTTGTTTGATCATTACATGCGCACTCCCGTCTTGATCTTTTCCAAGCAACGTCTGAAAGAAAAGATGGGCTGCGTTGCAACTGGTATGGTAGAAGGTTATGCCCTCGGCAGCATGTCCGACCAGTTCTGCTGTCGTCAAGAAGGGGTCCTATACAGGGACAATGACAGCAGGGTCAACAACCTCAAAGAGAACCCTGTGTTCCGGCATATCATGGCCTGGGCTCCTTCCCTAAGGGTACCCTTTGAGCAGTACTACAACAGCATGGAAGCTATCTTCGAACTGGCCGATCTGAATCAGGAGAGAGCAAGGTTCACTGTTGGTCCAGAAGGTATCGAAGATACCGACCTCGAACATACCCGGGCCACGATAAAAGCAATGACTGGTATGAAACAGAAGCTGGGCATGGAGTAGGATGATGCCTATGATGCCATAGTACAGGCACTCACAAGCAAACCAGGAACTGGAATTTCAACAACTAATCTCTTCAATCAGTTGAAATGATTTAGAGGTAATCGCGGCGGGTTGTCTCCCCCTCCGCATCTATGTTACCTTCTGAATCAGCTGCCCACTTGCCCTGGTGGAATCGGTACAGCAGCTCCCTGTTGGCGCAAGTGAGGGGCACTAGCCGTTCGTGATAGCGGTTGGGTCATAGTGGCTCATCAAGGCTAGTGCCTCTCATCTACAGCGGACACGCAGCTAGGGGCAACAGACCTTGTGGACGAGTGGCTTAAGTCGCAGGCTTTTCACGCCTGTGTGGCAACACCGTGGGTTCGAATCCCATCAAGGTCGCCGCAGACAGGAGAACACCATGGACTAATCAGTTATTGATGAAGCACACAATGAAATTCCAACCAAGAAAGACACTCACAAAAACTGGAAAGTTGTGGGCAAGGGCTTTCTCACATATGAGGGTGCTGATACCATGCGCAACAACCTCATTAAGACTCTTGGTACACCAACAATTCAGAGAGGAACAGAATATGACACCTCCTACATCAATACCCGAAGGACTAGAAGGGGAGGTCGCCTTTCTTCCATCGGATACCCCAATTCGTACATCAGACCAACCGGGATGGAGTGCTGACCAATGGAGGGAACATATCCTCTATGTAGTTGAGAAGATGGGCGAGTACGAGGGAGGTACCTACTGTATCAACAAGGTGGGTTCAATATGGACTGTGACCGAGACCAAGGTCGAACAGTTCCTTACCTTCCGTACCCTCGAAGGAGCCGTTGACTACTTCATGGGTGTTGAGGTAATCCCCGCCCTTGGTGAACCATCTAAATGATAACGATCTTCTCCTTAGTTAAGGAGACACACAGGAGATAACATGTCATTCGCAAACACACTGAGAACAACATCATCCCAAGCCAATGCCGCAGAACAAAAGAAATCCAGCGACGAGATGCTGAGGAAAGAAATCGCCGCCGATAATGCCGTCATGGACTTCATGAAGATCGGCAAGGACAAGCTGGCCGCCAAGGCTGCCACTGGGAGGTACTCCACCTTCATCAAGGTCCCTCTCGTGTACCATCTGGGTCACGAGACGGTTGACCACCCGGCTTATGCGGCCATGGTTGTCTGGCTTGACGACCTCGGCATCGAACACCGCCTCCACAGCACAAATATGTCCTGTTATGGTGCCTGCAAGGCAGTCACCCTTGACGGCATGTGCACATCTGACGGCTACTTTCTCATCGAGGCCAGCTGGGACAAGTAACAACAGAGGGTCAGACGGTGTCATCAGAGAACCCGGTTGAACTGTCGTATTCCTCCCGTGCCGTATTGTGGGCGGCTAACCACCTCATACTTGGGGGCGGTGAGATGAAACGAACCAACGGATCCCGGCTGGGAGTTGAAGCCCGACCTGTAACTGACTGATTCCCGGTGGTTGACTCGCCACCTCATTTGGTGGTAATCTCTACGGTAACAGAACAATGGGACAACGAGTCTCCACAAAGGAGATAAGGGATGCAGCCCCTGCCCTACTAGCTACACATGCTATAATAGGACTATTATGAAAAAGAAAAAAGATCCCAAGGAAACACCTGCTCAGAAGATCCTTGATACTCTCCGAAAAAGGTTAGGAGAAGTCATGGATACCCCTGTTGTTCTTCCATCCTGGACACGATAATTTACTTCTTCAGGTAACTGCAAGTTTTAAGACAGGAACCTCTCTGGTTACCAGAAACAAATCCATCGCGAGGACACATAATAAGCTCGGAGCATATGGAACCCGAGACGTCTTGGATGGGTATGGGGCGGATAGCTCAGCTGGAAGAGCGTTGGCCTTACGAGCCAGATGTCGCAGGTTCGATCCCTGTTCCGCCTACTAATCTCGCTAGTTCCTAGTGACAGCAATCATCCTCCTACCTAACACCACATGATACAATAGGGGATGAAGAAAATCTTCTGCATCCTCCTTGTTCTCCTGTTGGTCCTCCTTCCTCAGGTAGGCCTAACAAACGAAGAACTCGATCCATCTGAAAAACTGGCTATCAGCCTAGTTGTGACACCATTTATCCTACAACATCAGGTATTCATTCATGAATCCTTCCACGCCCTAACTACCCTTAGCCAGGGTACAGAAGTAACCAACTTCGCTCCTTACCCCCATTACATGGGTGATCGTTTTGTATTGGGATCTGTAAGCTCCAATTGTCTTACCTGTACTGATGCTCAGCACATTTCGATCCTTCTGTCTCCATTTATTGCTAATGCGAACATGTTCGCTACCTCAGACATAACGCTCACCCACTTCGTAGACATTAATACAGTAGGAGGAACAATCATATTCCTAGGAGGAATGGTTGCTCCATACATCAATACTACCGCGCAGTTCTTCTCTACTAAGGCTCAGTCTGACTGGCCAGAAATGAGAAGGATGAGCGGAGATAAAGAAGTGGCCCTAAACATCATATTTGGCTTGCTTATTGCAATGGGTACCATTAGAATACTTCAACACTCCTTTGAGTGGCTAAAATAAACTTCGCTTTATTAACACAAAACAAATATCCCTATGACACACCACGACAAAACCATACTGAAAGTCTGGATAACACTCTGGATCTTCATTGCCACGCTCATGCTCCCAACGGACATGATGTTAGGCTTGCTTACCGTACTGATTCTCTTCAGCCTCGGTGGGCAAATTGGTAAAGTCACTGGTTTCAAATTCCAGAGTTCTGTCGGTTCAACTCCGACCTGAGGTACAACATGACAATGAAAGAAACAGAACAAAAATGGAAGGGCGACTGGAGCCCTGCAATTGCTGCCGGAAGACTCAAGCGTAAGGCTCTCCTAATCCCTTCACTCACTATCTTCACAGTATGTATTGCTGTGAGTTGGTTCAAGGATAGCAGGAGAGGTTCTCAAGCTCAGCGAGTAAGAATATGGCACGACTAAGTGGTACTATGCCCGCTCTCCTCGATAAACTACGAAAAGAGAAACTGAAAAAGATAAGCCTCCGGAAGACACTCACTATCTTCGATACGTATTCTCATAACCCAACCTTCACCAAACAACTAGAAGAGCTGGATGAGGAAATTGCCGAACTCCAACGTAGAATTGATGGTGTACACATCAGATATAAGTAAACTCAATAGCTCATAGCTCAGTTGGTAGAGCACTGGCCTTTGGAGCCAGGTGTCCTTGGTTCGAGTCCAAGAGGGCTATCTATCCACACACAGGATTCTCTAATGCCCGATCACATCACATTTCCCGCAGGCTCTATCCTCTACATGGGTAATAGTGCCCGCAAGATACTCGGTATCTCCGAGGTAGAAGACCCCGACAACGAGCCCGTTAATGTAGACTTCACAGTTGCCCTTGATGATTTTCGTGCTCTCATGCGTATCCAAGCAGATATGTATACTTGGTTGGCATATGAGTTCGAGTGCCTCGTGGCTCCCGACGTGTATGAACCAGGCCACTGGAACTACATTAAATACCGTAATTATCCCAACGTAGATGAGGCTCGCCGGAATATGCCCATTCGAGAATTCAATAGCATGTGGGAGTCACTTCTCTTCATTGGTAATCACGTATAGGAGAAACAGGTGCGAATCTCCCGAGACAAAATTGATTGGATGTGTGGACGAGCAGATGCTTACTTCTGTCTCTGGGATAACGAAAACATCACCGTCTGTTTCGAAGACCTATCCGCAATGAGGGAGAAGGGCATTGATATTGTTAGTTGGGTCCATGATGAACTAGCCGGACACGCAAATGGCAGGTGGAATCACTGCTACATAAAGTACTCAAAACTCGGAGATCGTGCTGAAGCAGAAGCCCATCTAACAAAACTTCACGAGACCTACTATAACGACTACCCTGTTAATTACTATAATGTGTGGGCAGCTCTTGAATGGCTCCATAAACTCGTATAGGAGAAAGATATACCTGTTGACGGGGCAATATCAAACTAACTCTCTTCAAAAAAAAATAAACAACAGGAGATACAGACAATGACCGATATCAGAAATGAACGAGAAGAAGCATCCTTCAAAGCCTTCCGCGAAAGCAATGCCCGCGTCGAGGAGGCTCTCAAAACTGGAGATTGCGCTGGTCTCTCTAACGACGAGTGTGTCCGCGTATACAAGGTACAGCACCTGCGCATGCAAGGAGAAGCGCAAGATGCCACCAACATTGGCCTGGCTTGGAAGATTCTTGTCTCTTCCTGTCCCCATACTCGTTGGCAGATTGCGCAGGGAGTTTTCGTAACTGCCGGTACTGCTGGCCTGGGATACTACCTGTTCACACAGGGCTATGGAACCCTTGCTGCTGTCGCTCCACCCGTCGCAGGGACCGCTCTCCTCCTCCTCATCAACAACGCCTCCAACAACCCTGAGGCGGCCTCAGAGGCAGCGCTTCGCTTCCTCTATGCACCCCTCGTCGTTGTCGCTGGTGTTTGGCACTTTATCCGCCCCTGGCAATGGGCCATGTTCGATAAGGACAAGAAAGAAGCTCTCCGCTCCATCTCTGACTTGGAGAATGACTTGCTGAAAGAAGTCCGAAAGGACGTGGCAGAAGCTGGTGTGGCAATCGAGTACACCATGGACGAGATCTTTGCCAGCGCCAAGCTCACGCCTGAGCAGAAACATCAGGCTAAGGAGCTGCTCCGCATCATCGATCACGAGATGGCTGACAAGCGAAATGCACTTGAGACTGAGACCCTCAAGTGCATCAAGGAACTCAAGGGAGACATCAATTCAGGAGAGATAGATCCTGCCGACGTTATCACTGAAATCTCCACCGAGCGTGAGAGGCAGGAGGAGGCCACCGCCACCGCCGTGGACGAGGCCAAGCAGGACACTGTCGCCCTCGAAGAGCCCACCATCGAACTCATGAGCGATGTCCATGCCGACACCGACTTCGCCAAGATGCTCCTGAATGTCAGCGAAGAGACTCTCAAGAGCCTCGGCATCGAAGAGACTGTCGAAGAGCTGCAGGAAATCGCCGCCGACGCCAACGAGGCAGTCAAGGAGCTTGGTCCCACCGTGGTTTCCAAGGAGTCGGCCACCCTGGAAATGAATGAGGAAGTCATCAAGGCCCAGCTGCTTGCCATCTCCCAGAAGGAGTCCATCGAGCGCACCAAGGAGATCCTGGAGGACCTGGACGGTCCCGTCGTGGTTTCCGAGGAGCCCGACCACCGCGTGATCGACATCGGCCTGACCGAGGACCCCACTCCTCCCAGCGCCGAGGAAGTCGCCGAGCAAATGGCTGCCATCCCCGGTGTCTCCGAGGTCACCGTTGCCCGCCCTGGCGATGAGGAGCCCGAGCCCCCTTTCCGTGGTCCCGTTGACATGAGCAAGGTGCGCATCGCGCATGCAAAGACGCCCGCCCTAAGCCCCATCTGCGAGCAGCTGCAGAACCTGGGGTTTAACGAAGACCAGCGCCCCATGATCCAGTCACCCGCTCCCGAAGAGCTGCTGGACAACATGCTGGAGGATCTCAAGCCCGCGCCGGACTCCACCGGCCTGCAAAACCACCCCGTGGTGGGCAAGAACCTCGAGGGCCTTCAGTCCGACTCCCTGGGCATCGTCCGCACGTCCGGACGTTCCGAAGCCTCCCGCGCATAGTACCCCTTCCCGGTCAGAAGATATGATCAATAGCTTGCGTGCTCTATAAAATGACAGTTAGCACATAAGCACTCGATCTTCTCACTAACAGCCCAAGCTTCCACAATTCCCCACCTTCTGCCTCTCATGGTTCCCCATGTAGCTGTCTTTGTGGCTAAGTCTGTATGATGAAATTGTAGTGGTGCAAGATGTTTATCATAACCACAACGATTACATTTTCCTCCAAGAAAACTAACAAGTTTGGTTTTACGTTTACGAACTGATTCATCGTTCCGTTTTACCGTACAGCTCTTACATACAGATGGCTTATCATAGAATTGATCCGATGAAAGATGTTGCCGACAACACGAACACCATCTTAATCGTCCATGATCAGTACTCTTGATATATTCTTGTGCACGAGCAGCGTGGTAACATTCACGTGAACAGTACTTCCGCTTTACTCCAGCGTCATGACGATAAGGAGCATTAACTCCACAGTGCTCACACTTCATCATTCTCTTTTCTTTAGTAGGCATATACCATGTATAACACCAATCAAACGGGAGAAACCCATGCAAAAGCTCTATGGACAAACCACCCCTACTAGTGACCCAATCCTGATCGCTGAATCGGCCTTCTTTAAGGTCGTCAGCACCTATGTCTACGATGCGAACAACAATCTCATCCTGACTCTGGACCCGGAACGTGGCCACTGGAACACCGGCAAGCCCGGTGAATACTTCATCTGCTTCGGACAGATGGACTCATTGAAGATCTCATCCAGATCTGGGTGCTTTTTGCGATAGACCCGCTGGGAAAAACAACATGCACCCCTGTAGCTCAGTGGATCAAGAGCATCGGTCTTCTAAACCGAGGGTCGCTGGTTCGATCCCAGCCAGGGGTGCAAGGAGACATAAAATTCGCTTCAAACTCAAGGACACTTATACTGGAGACTAACAAATGATCGGAAATGGTCTATCCCTCGCACTTCTTACGGGTGCCGCGTTCTACGTTCTCTACAAGAAGCTTCCACGTCGTGTACGCAGGTGGATGCACAATCATGTGTTTGCTACTGACTTAGTCTGCATGCTACTGACGTATGCTCTCTTCGGCGGAACGCTCGTCGCATTATTCGCAGCTGCATGGTTGGGCTTGATCGTCTCCATGCTTCTCTTCTTGATGCAGAACAAAGAAGCCATGCATATAGTCGACGAAGTATTGGCTCGCCTGAAAGAGCTATTTGGACAAATGTGGGATTGGCTAAAAGGTAAGTTCCCAGCTAACAACCCAGAGGTAGTTGACCTCGCAGGAGAGCCCTCATGATCGTCATCCAGAACTGGTGTACCAAGACAATGGGAGATGAATATACGCCGCCTGAGCTACGTACAGTGGCTCTCGTGGGTAATGTGTATGGACACCCAGCAGGTCGTCATTACGACGGAAAAAGGGTCCTTACTTCCGACATTACTGGAGCAATTGGACGTATTGTAACCACTAACAGCGGCAATACCTACAAACTCGGAAAGATCGATCCGGAGTTCCGTGTATGGCTCCGAAAGAACCGACCCGCCTGGGACTGGCGCAACCCCATCACAATGATAAAGGGAAGCCCATGACCGGTATAGAAGCAGCTTTCCTCTCTGCTATTGTCTATATCATTTTTGGAAAGAAATAGGAGTATTTGCACTAATGCGTTTACAATTCCTTAGTGATCTCCACGTAGAATTCTTCAAGACACGTCTTGGAGTACGTCTGATGTGTAAGTCCCTACTCACTGATGCCGATTTGCTCATGGTATGTGGTGACTTGGGTTGCCATGGAACAGATGCTGAGCTTCTAGAAGAAGCACTTGATGTCTTCTGTAATTATTATCCCCGAGTAGTCTGGGTCCCCGGTAACCATGAGTACTACATGTCCTCCTTCAAGCACTTCGAAAAGCTAGCAAAGGAACTAGCAGGTCGCTATCCGAATCTCATCCCAGGGAATTTTTATTCAGAAGAATTATACCCTGAAGGACCTTCTCTCCATACCTGTACTGGATGGTTCGTAGAAAAGCCCGACCTGTCCTATAAGTACTGGCATCGCATGATGGACTCTCGTCTTATTGGTCTCGATAAGATCCCCCGCTTGATCAGGCATGTCGATGGTCTCTTTGGAGGATATGATGAACCAGACTGGATCGACTCGGCTCCCATCAGTGAGTTCTTTAGACGGGGGGAGGAGTCTGCCCTCTGGCTAGAGGAGAAGATTAAGCCGAGAGATATTGTGTGTACACACCATGCTCCTACGTATATGTCAGTTAGCAATTATTACAAGACAGACAAGACGAATTATTTCTACGTGAATGAGCTCTTCCAGGGCCTGATCTATCAAGATCCGGGACTTTGGGTCCATGGGCACATGCACGGAAGCAACGACTATATGGCAGGGGAAACGCGCATTATCTCTAATCCCCGTGGTTACGATAACGGGAAAGACCTGAACCCCCACTTCCAACCTCATCTAGTCGTCGATGTTTGAGATAGGAAAAGAATATGTAGTTGTAGTACATCCTGACACACCATCGAATGCGCTCTCTTATATGGATCTTGAAGTTAGAGAACAATGTACTATTAAAATCACTAAACGTATCAATCGAGAGGACGGAACAACAAGCCTTAGGTTTACTCTTCCAAAAAGAGATAGTTATGACAAACTCCTTGAATGGGCAGTAACACAGGATAAGGAACTTGAGAAACTTCCAACTTCTCTTCCCAAAAACCACGAGCAAAACAAATTGATCGTATCGTTCAAGATATCATCTGGCAGTACAACCAAAAGGAAGGAAAACAATGAAAAGTTTATCGCAATACTCACAGTTCTCTGCATGCTCACCTTCGCAGCAGGCTGCGGCTCCGACAAGATGATCAACGGCTATGATCACAGTACAATTGGCATCGCCAGTGCATTACTGGACGACACAGCCAAGAATCCCTGCGTGAAAACGCTAGCCCACAATCTCCCGGTCAACACTAGTTGATTCATCGAAGTACCAGAAAGATAGAGCTTCACAAGTTCTTCTTTCTCTTCAATAGATAATATGTTAGCAATAGGCATCCTAACCTCCTGATTACTAATGATGGTACCAGGAAAAATGCGTCATGTTAAGAAAGACATGTAAAGACAAGGAGAAGAACAATGTCAAGTATGAATAAATGCATTCTCGCTGGAAATCTTGGCGACGATCCCACCCGTAATTACACCCAGGCTGGTCGAGCTGTATGCAACCTGCGTGTTGCCACCAACGAGTCCTACACCGACTCCGAAGGCAAGAAGCACAAGCAGACTGACTGGCACCGCATCGTTGTATGGGGTGATCAGGCCGAGAGCTGCTACAAGTACCTGAAGAAGGGCCGAGGCGTGCTGGTGGAAGGGAAGGTCAAATACCGCAAGTACACCAAGGACGAGGTCCACAACGGTGTGACCATCCCGGTCGAGCGTACAGTCTCCGAAGTCGTCGCTCGCAACGTCCAGTTCTTGGCCTGGCCCGCAAGCAAGCCAGCCGACGAGACTCCTGCCGAGGAACCGGCTGTCGAGGACAATAACGAGGTCCCCAAGGACGAAGTACCGTTCTAGGCGAACCAAGCGCGAAAGCTGGACGTAACGATGGTGTAATGGAAACACACCCGTAAGGGAGTCTAGTGGGATTCGTTTTTCCCACCGCCAGATAGCGCTGGTTCTAGCTGTATTTTGAGACTTAGCTGTTTTCTCCTACCGTGTAGGCTGAAAGTACTGGCTGGTAAAGCGTCCACGAAGATGGGCGAGTCAGCCGAGAAGCGCTAAGTTACAGATATAGTGAGCCCCGATAGCTACAACATTGGGTTTGCCGCCGTATCCTAGAGTCAGCTGGACATGACTAATTATGGCGTCGGGATCTTTGTCGGTGTGGCGGAATGGTAGACGCACTGGGAGTAGCAGGCCCCCAAGAACACGGGACTGTCCTAGTTCCCCGAGTAACACGAGATCGGTACATCGCGTACGAGATGAGTAATACCAAGACCTGGCCCATCTTGACCCGAAAAGAACTAAGCCGGTGGTATCACACAACCAGGAACTCAAAGGAAGACCTCCCTACCCCTGAGGCACTTGTATATGGTGAGCTCCCCCTACATGGAGCCTGTGCCCATATCATGGACAACAAAATCGTGGAGCTGTCATGAAATCCCTACGTTTACTCGTAACGACTGACTGTCCTCGCAGGTGCCAGGGCTGTTGTAATAAACAGTTCAACCTTCCCAACCTGCCAACGTTCGAGAACTTCGACGGATATGACCAAATCATGTTTACTGGTGGTGAGCCATTCGCTGATAGTGGTAAGGTCATCAACATGCTGAGATGGTGTAACGCAGCAAGAAGGGACAATCCAGAATCACAGATTATCGTCTATACCGCCCTCGTAGAGCAACCACTCCGAGTGGCTTCCTTTCTTGCTAGTACCATTAGGAATGGTACTTGTGATGGTATTACTTTAACTCTTCACACACAAGAAGATGGTAAGAAAATGGCGCGGTTCGATGAGCTCATGCAAGCCTGTGATGTACCTGATGGTTCCTTCAGACTCAATGTCTTCAGGGGCGTTGAATACGGAGAAGTACATCCTCGCTGGCAAGTAAAAGATGGTATTACCTGGATCAAAGACCGCCCTCTCCCTCCAGGAGAAGAATTCAAAAGACTTCCAACTTTTATCTAGGACAGGAACATGGGAAAGACACGTAGATACGACAAAGACACACAGCCGAGCAGACCTCGTGGCCCAGTTCGTTCACGTTGGCATATGGTTCACGACTCCGATCGAGACTACCGAAGACGCTCCAAACACCCCCAACAAGACGACCTCCTCGCTGAGTACGAAGAAGAACAAGAAGAAGAATTACTAGAAGAACTTTCACTCATTCTTGATAACGAATAACTCCGGCGGATGCCTAACTGCACAAGAGACACGTAATCCGAATATATTGGAGTACACATGATTGGCCTTGTGCTAATTGGTATTGCTGCTTTTTTCACCGTGAGGTAATAACATGCTAGCTGTTCTCGTAATTGGAATCATCCTTGTATCCTGGGCAGGGCTTTCACTCGCTACCATCGCAATGAATGAGTGGCGGCAACTTAGATGGGAAAAAAGGATATCCACGCGGTTCTTGTTCGCTTGTTACAACACACTCATCGAGATGGTCGAATTTCATACTACCGACAAGAAGACCTTGACCTTCTGGTTGGCTATCCTCGGCCTCATCTTCATTCTCCTTTGAAAAACATTATTGACAACCTGGAAGCATCCACTCAGTGCGTGCCTGGCGATACTGGGGGAGAGAAACTAACCAGGTGATGCCCGATAACAACCTCTTCCCATATGGTTATCCTAACCGTGGTAATGTAGTTAACGGGACTAATCCTTGACTCGAGTTTTGCGGGGTTTATCGAGCCAAGAGTAGCCAGCTGGACTGGCAAACCCCGTCTATTTACCGGTGTGGCGAAAGAGTCTAGAAGGCTCTCGGGTGTACCACGACCCAAGCAAACGCGGCTAACTGCCGTCACTAGTGGAATGTGACTTCCAGGTGTAACTCCTGGCACCGGTACCATTGAGAAGGAGCTTCGGCTCTATGACCTCGTTAGATCCAGTCGAAGAGACTGGTGTCGTATCGTTGCCCACCTAGGAACTGGTGACGGAACTACGAGGGCGTTCTTGGGCGATAGGCTGTGCACGGCAGCGTTCCGGCGTAAAGATCATCTGGGATAATACCCTTTCTCAATCATTTGCAAGGAAGACGATGAGATATCGCGTCGAGTAACTTAGGAGAATATAATGATTCAACAGAATCTAGTAGAAAAGTTTAGGCAAGCAGGTTTGGAGCTACGATTCCGCGATACTCCTATTGGTCGTGGTAGCACACAAGATATCGTCCAGATGACCGTTGGAAGAAAGTTTGGAGCCAATAACCGTCGTACTGAATGGATCGAGATCTATCCTGGAGCAGAGAACAATACCATCCAAGTCCGTAGTATCTGCAAGAAGCGCCATCAGGTCGTATTGCTGGTCATGGAACCTGCTCGGGAATTCGAAATCAAAGAAGCTATGTGGCGCACAAGTGCAATGAACAAAACAGAAGCCTTCAAGCACGCCAAGAAGCATGCGAATAACCCGCGCAGACTTCTGCGAGTGGAAAGGGAAACAAATGGTCGTGCCACCGTTTGGCACTCTGTGACTCTGAATAAGACACCCAAAAATGCCCGCACCTTTCTCATGGGACTGGATGAACGCCAGATCTTCATCTCCCAAACCATGAGTCCCTGTACAACCGTTGATGAGGCGCATGCTAGCCTTGGCAATAAGGTTGTAGTACACGAAGCAATCAGGAAGGGAAGCGCTGCTGATAGACAAGGTGAGTGGTTCTTCCTCCAAACCGATGAGGCAATGCGCGACCAGATCGAGAATGCCCTAAACAAAAACATCGTTGCGATCCAGAAGAAGATCCCCCTCGGACGTGGAGGGAACCCCCATATTGCTGATGAGCGTCTCGTCATGAGCTCTCCCAGTTGGAAGCTTGGTGACAAAGTATTCATCCGAGGATGTGTACGTCATGTGGACCACAAGACTATTAAGTTCTACCACTGGAGAGAAGTTGTCTCAAACAACGAAGAAGGTGCCCAAACCTTCGGAGGGGGCAGCAACGGGAATTACTTCATTGATTAGATTCATTCAATTCGAAGACCTCAAGATGCATCCTCGTATCTTCTGGTGTTGTTGTTTATGGGGAGCCATCACGACAGGCAGCTGGTTCTTCTTTTTCTTCTTATTGATTTTATTATCTTGTATTGAAATGGTAGCAACAGACCAAAAACATCGCCAGGTAACTAATTACCAGCAAAGTGAAAGGAGCAGTAATGACAGGATTCAACAACAAGGTACAGGAAGGCAGCCAAGTGGACTTCATCGTGATGACCCCTGGTGGAGCAACTCCATCACAGCGTGTTCTCGGGAAGGTCTTGAAGAAACACCCCGCGAAGGCTGATCTGGTCACTGTAGTTAATGTGCTCCGCATCATGGACGGCACCGCTAAGACAGTCACCCAGGCCACACGCTCCTACAAGCCTTCCCGCATCATGACGGGTAGTCTTAAAAAGGTAATGGGCTAAAAATGAAAACTCTCGTCGTACATAAACGCGGTCTCTGTCGGCTTGCTGACTATGGGTATATCCCAGAGGGCGGCAATGATATGAACGAGTACGTATTCTCAGTTGACGAGGGCCAGTTCGATGAAATAGTCGAACATTTAAATATGCAAGGCATTCCATGGAGAACAAATGCAGATTGAACAACAAGCGTCCATTGCTGTCATGAAACAATTACGTGACCACTGGAATGTGTGTGACGGAGTGGATTACCACATTCGCTTCAAGGCCTACTACGAGCTGGTAGAGAAGGGCACCAACAAAGTTATCTTCTCTCATAAGAGCAGCACACCCGTAGCTCGTAAATTCGTAGAACTAGAGGGAGCAGCCGAGACACTAGCCAAGCTGGAAAACTGATGGAAACACTTGTAGACATTGCCATCTTCTTGTCAGACCCCGAGCTCCTCTTCATAACAGCTAGAGCCATCTCTTCGCAAGGGTTCAGTAGGTTCATTAACTACTTCGGATAAAGACATGTCAGACAACTTCAAAAACAAGTCGTTTAAGCTTGGTCCCCTCGAGTTCGCAGTGGTTTGGGGCCGCATATATGGCCGTCATGCTATCAGTTTCATCGCGAAAGAGGCAGACGAGCCTCATTGGCCTTCTATTAAATGGCCCACAGTGGGCGGGGACTGGTTGCGCTAGTGGAATTGTGCTATGGAACTCCTTACCGACCTAATCATCCTGATCGCAGACCCTGAGGCATTCTTCGTAACCGCCCGTGTCTATACTTCGGTCCAATTTTACCGATTTACAACCTTTTTCTAGGAAAAACAAATGCGCTTTTCTGAAAAGACAATTCGTCTTCCGTTCGTAAATATCAGTTTGTACTGGGGAAAGAACTACGATAAGTGTCCAACAGCTCTCATCATTGTAAGACCTCAAGCTATTAAATGGCCTTCAGTGGGAGGAAGGTGGTTGAACTAATGTTCTGGATATGCTTCTGGGGAACTGGTGTTTTAACAGCTGTGTTTCTTTTAACAGCTGTGTTTCTATGGCTGTTGATCAAGCGATGGGAAAACGCTACAAAGACAACAGAATCCAATGAAAGTATAGCGATGGCTACATTAGTTTCAGAAGAGACGGAGGAACAAAATGTATCAAGCAGTAGTAAGTAAGGTTAAGACTCGCCCGCACCCTGACCCAAAAGTCACTCGAATCCAGCTCGGTGAGGTTTGCGGAGAAACTGTAGTGATTGGACTGGACGTGAAAGACGGCGACCTCCTCCTTTATTTCCCCTGTGACGGTCAATTAAGCCCCGGGTTTGCTGCGGCTAATAACCTCTACTCCCACTCGGATTTGAACTGGGACAAAACCAAAAAGGGCTACTTCGACGACAACCGGAGAGTACGTGCCCAGAAGTTCCGTGGAGAGAAGTCTGACGGGTTTGCTGTAGAGATCGATGCGCTATTCAATCTCTCGCAGCACATGGATTATCAGGCCATGGACACCGAGGCCGGTTGGCCGCTTCGAACTGCCATTCACGATCTGAAGGACGGCGATGCATTCAGCGAGCTGGCTGGTGTGCCCATCTGCAACAAGTACGAGACACCAGCGACACAACGAGCGAAACAAGGCAAGCAGAGGCAGAAGAAGATCAAACGTGTCAACCTGTGCTTTTCGGAGCATCGGGACACCAAGCAGTTCCGTCACCAGATGGGCGTGATTCCTGCGGGCTCTACCATCACCATCACCGAGAAGGAGCATGGCACCTCGGGCCGATACGCGCACGTGGAGGAGACGGTAAAGCTACCCCTCAGCTGGTTCTTCATCGTGATCAATTTCCTGATTCACCAGATCAACCGGATCCCCGGCGTGAACATTCGTTTCCTAATGGGCAAGACCCTGACTCTCTGGGCCTATCTGATGGGGACGAGGCGCGTCATCAAGGGCGAGCCTGGTGTAGACTGGCACGGTACTGACAACTACCGCTGGGAGTTCATGAAGGATGTCTGGCCGCGCATGCATAAGGGCGAAATCATCTACGGTGAGATCGTCGGCTACACGGACACCGGTGCTTCCATCATGAAGGGTCAGAGTACAGCTAAGCTAGAGAAGCCCCTGCGCAAGCAGTACGGCGACGTGATGGAGTATAAGTACGGCTGCCCCGCCGGCACCTCCGCCTTCCATGTCTACCGGATCGTAATGACCAATGTGGACGGCGTGGAAACCGAGCTGACCTGGGATCAGGTGAAAGCCCGCTCTGCTGAGCTTGGCCTCGAAACTGTACGCGAGCTGGCTGGTCCGTTTATTTACTTGGGACCAAACCACTATGTGAAAGTTGATTACCAGCTCGAAGAGCTTGCTGTAAAAACTGGTGTCCTTGGGTTATATGGTCTTCAGCACCTGGTCGAAGGTCTCATCGAAGGCCCATCCCTCCTCGACCCTTCCCATATTCGTGAGGGCGTGATTGTCCGAGTGGACGGTCCGGAAGGCAACACCTACTTCTTGAAGGACAAGTCATTCGAGTTCAAAGTGCTGGAATCTATTATCAAAAATAATGATTCGTACATCGACACGGAGGAAGTTGAATCTTAAGTTGGCCAACTCCAACTGAGAATAGAGAACCAACTGGCAAAACCAGTGTCCTTGGAGTCTTCAATGAAGATATTGAGCTCGTTTAATTTCAAACTGTTAGAAGGCATCATCAAGGACAATCCGGATTACGTAGATCTCGAAGAGGATGATGGAGAAGGTTTATAATGCCTAGGCGGCAAGGGCCGGGTGAAAAAGTGACCACAAAGGATCCCAAAGGAGCAGCCGTGATCCGCAAAAATCGGAGATAAAGATGTTACTCAGTAAAGGACAAATTATGCAACTTAATCCTGAATACATCAAATATTTAGATAAGGCAAAAAAACCATTTAGATGGTCCAAGTTCTCGAAATTCAAAATCACCGAGACTCACGATAATTACGTACAAGTTGTTTCGGTTTCTCCGAAAGGTACAGGGGCCGATGAATTACCCTACTACACAGAAAGAGCAGAGGGATACTTCATTTGCAATTGGCCTGACCATAAAATTGATGATCTCTTCCTCTGTAAAACTCCAGTAGATAAAGACCAATACCCAGATAAATGTATTGTGTGTGGTGAACCTGCGGTCCTCGTCTTCAACCTATACAAATGTTCTAATCGTGATTGCACAAACTGGGAATCTCCAAAATCATGAATGTTACAATCGTAATTGATTGCGGCTGGGGAGATGGAGGGAAAGGTCTCACGGTAGACTGGAAAGCCTCCCTCGCGGATCCCGATCGCACTCGTGTTCTCCGATATGGCAGTAGTGCTCAATGTGGACATACTGTCGTTACCCCCGAAGGTAAACGTCATTCCCACGGCCATCTGCCATCTGGTTCGCTCCAGAGCGTCTCAGGTATGTTTGGTCCGAAGTTTATCATGCCATCCGGGAGGTCACGTTTGCTAGATATGGGACACCTCGCGCGTCTCTTCGAGTCTGCCCTTCCCCTTAAGAATATTTATACAAGTCGAGGACCCATTAGAGAAACAGTAATTACATACCCCTCCAGATAACAAAGGTGAACAATGAGAGCTGAAGTTACCGCCCCCGCCCCAGAAATACCCCCCGACGTACGAGAAGAACTAGACCATGTTCGGAAAGAATTCCTTGCCGAGAAGATGAAAGGAGACTCGATCACCGAGTGGGCAGAGAAGAAACTCCAGCAGGCCTGGGAGCAAACACTCCTACACTGCCTTGGTCTCAAAAGGAACTCCTGGAAAGGCACCCTTTCAATGGACTACTATAATGGAAGGGAAAGCGTCTTCGACAGCTACATGTCCGATATGAAGAGCGCCGCTGGACCCAAGTTCTTCGCTGTCATCACAAAGGAACTCGAAAAGCTCGAGCCAACAAAAGCGATGATTGCTAGCATCAAGAAGCTCTACAAGGACAGCTACAATCAGGCTCTCCAAGAAGAAGCTCGAGAGCGAGGAAGAGTAGCGGCAATTGCAGACATCGAAGGCATGCTGGCTATCGCCGAAGAGGACCTCGCCATGACAGACGAGGAGAGGGACCTACTCAAGCTCATCAAAACAACACGAGATCCAGAGCTCAAAACGACCCTCCAGGAAAGACTCAACGGTCTTCGTAACGTACCCACCAGGATTCGGAGCGTAAAATGAGACAACACGGAGACAGCAGCACGACACCGCGTAGCGGAGTAGACGTTATTACTTGGAAAGAGTTACTCTCTCGTGTTCCAACAGCAAGATTCACCCGAGGCCTCATCCCATCGGACCTCTCCCACCGAGACCCAACCGATGATCTCCAAAACATAGAAGATGGCAAGTTCATCGCAGCTCTCGACCAACTACCCTCCCATATCAAAGACATGTGGATGAGCACAGATGTGCATGTAGAATTAGTAGAAACTGAAGCTGGTCACCAACAAATCACCAAGATAATCAAGAAAAGAGAGCCAGGGTTTGCCCAAGGGAAGGAAACCTTCTGGGGTCTTACAGCTGATGGCACTCGTTGCCCTCTCTCTGAAGATGAGTTTGATGAGATCACAGGAGGTCGAGAGAATCCTGATGATGTATACAAGTCCGATGAAGTAGAATTTGTACAAGTAGATAGGGAATACTCCGCGCCCCTCGACCCATGGGATGTCGTGTTTGACGCAACCGAGTTCCAACAGCATCTACTTAACCTACGGAAGAGAGGAGAAGACCTTCGAGATGCCGCAGAGCTACTTGAGGGTCCTCGTGAAGACTGGAAGTTTTCCAATATCATTATGGACCGCCTCGAGAAGCTTGAAGCAAGCGATACAAATCCTGAAGCCTATCTCAGTAACCTCAAGAAATTTATACAGGCTATGCAGCTCTCCCTCCGTGTTGAGTGGGATAACATATACGACCGAAAAGATAAGAATGGAAGGATCATCCCTGGTGCCCTCACCACGATGGTCTATTCGGCAGACTTCTTTCCGTACCCCGTAGACAAACGCATACGCTCTGCACGTGCTCGTGAGATCGTAGACACCATTAAAAGACAAAACCTCACCAAGCAACAAGTAGGGAAAATGATTGGTCGGCAAGTAGATCGAAGACCTGCGCTAGTCGCAAAGATGAAAGCAGATGCTCTCAAAATGCCCCTCAGTAAAAGGAGAGGGCAGATTCTTATCAAGGCCCAGAACATCGAGGCCTGTATTAGAACTGCTGCTCCTCGTCACGAGATGTCCCAATCGGACGTGAGGAAGATATGGGAGACTTGGCAACGCCGTAACATCGAAGTGAACGGATCGTGTAATATACCATCATGGCAATACCGTCGTTTCATGGTTGCAAAGTACCAGAAACTAATAGCAGCAGGAGAGATTACCCGCGAGCTTGCCTCCAAAACTATCACCGTGAACATGGAAAGATTGTACGGAGACAAACGAGAAGTCTACGTTCCTGAACCATCCCCTACAATGGAAACAAATCCCCCTGATTGGCTTCCTGAACTACTTGGTGGAGAAGAGGTAACCGAAGAAGATGTTGCGGCCATCCCCATCTTCGTAGACGATCCACCATTTGGGATCGAAGAAGAACATGATTGGTTGGAAAACAATTTACTTTCTGGTGGAAGAGACTAATGCCAAAAGTCCACTACATAAAGGCAAGTGGGCCGTGGGCTGCATGTGGTTTCCGAGCCGTGTGGGGATCACTGGTACACCTCGATTACGAGTTTTATACTCGCACTCCAGAAGAAGTAACCTGTGGGTCCTGTAAACGTTCAAAAGCCTTCAAGCTAGTTTCGCTTACGACAGAAAGGAAAGAAGAAGTCAAACGTGACGAAGATCCACAAAAGACAAGAATTGCTAACGTAGCGGAGATACTATGAATCTACCCGACAAATTCGAATTAGTAACTTGGCCCGACAAAGTCCTGGAACAACAATGCGAAGAGATCCCATCTGCTGATATCGGATCAGAGGAGCTCGAACGGCTCTTCGTGGGTATGGAGAGGATCATGTTCAATCACGATGGTTATGGACTTGCTGCTCCCCAAGTAGGGGTTCTCGCACAAGCCATTATCATGCGCATACCTGGTGATAACATCCTGCGACTAATTAATCCCATCCTGTCAAAAGGAGTAGGTCCAGCAATCAAGACACAAGAGGGTTGCCTTTCCTACCCAAATGTAAAGGGAAACCTCAATTGCCGGTTCGAAGAGGTAAAAGTAACCTTCCAGAACGACAAGGGAGGTGTAGAGTCGGCCCCATTTCGCCAACTCGCCGCAATCGTATTCCAACATGAATATGATCACCTACAGGGTCAAACCATCCTATCTCGGATGGGAAGGATGCAACGCATATCCAAAGTGAAGCAACTAAGGAGAGAAGCATGACAATCTTCGCATTTACTTTTGCTTGTCTCGTTGCGGCTTACTTCCAGATCGTAGTCCATGAACTCTCACATGGTGTAGCATTAAAACTACTTGGATATATTAATATTAAATACTGGATGTACCCACATCAGTTCCATCCAATTGGTTTCCCCGTAATCCCATTCTGGGAAGCCGACTTCTGGAAGTTTAAGCTCAATAAATCACGTGGACTCCGTATCTTGTGGGCCCGCATTCATGCTTCAGATCCATCCAACAAGTTAGATGACATGTGGAGTCACATTGCTCCGATGATCGCCGGAGGACTCGTCATGCTAATCTTCGGGATGCTTTCATTTGTCCTCCCGCTCACCTTTACTATCCCTTTCGTAATCTTCGGACTTCTGCACGTACTTGATTTCTGGAAGGACTACTTAATTGGGAAGGAATATACTGATGGCAAGAAGTTCCGATACGGTCCGAGTGGAAGAAGTGCAGAGAATGGTGACCACTCAGATCACCGACTAAAAAATCTGAGGTTTCTGTGTCCAAATTGTCATCAGCAAACACGGATATGTGAAAATAAAGGCCCTATAGGGGAATTGGTCTACCCAACGGGTTTAGGTCCCGTGTCTTCGGACGTCCTGGTTCGAGTCCAGGTAGGGTCACAAGAGCCCAAGCTCATTGGAGATTGTATCGCCCAATGTCTTGAGTGTGTTAAACAAGGAAAAGATGGGTACACATGTACATGTGGCAAAAATGCCTTTGTAATGGACTACGCCTTAATCCAAGAAACTAAGAAAAAAGCTAGGATGGAGAAGTAGATGCCTGTGTCTTAGGACGTGGGGGTTTGAGCCCCCCTCCCGGCACAAGGAGTAAGACATGGCTTATAAGACCGTACAAGACGTAATTGATGCTCTCAAGCAATTCCCTCGTGATATGGAAGTAGAGGTGTACGAGGTGCAGCGAATCACCTCCACAGAGGAGGCGGGAAAAACCGATCACGAGGTCCTGCTAATCACCCCCACAAAGATTTTTATTCGGTGCATCTCTATAGGCATCAAAGCCCCCACAGAGAAAAAGTCCACCGTTCAGGTCGACAGGATGATTCAAATAGCGGAGAAACTATGAAATTACCAATACTGTTCAAAGTAACATCAACAGGCAAGATTCAAGAGTGGCAGATAGAAGTAGAAGACGACAAGTATCGCACTATCTCTGGCCAGCAAGACGGCAAGAAGGTTACTTCTAAGTGGACAATCGCAAAGGGCAAGAACATTGGTAAATCCAATGAAACAACGCCGGTCCAGCAATCAACGAAGGCAGCAACTGCCAAATGGCAGAAGAAGAGAGACGGTGAATACACAGAAGATCTCGAGACAGTAGGACAGTTCGGGTGGCGAAAGATGATGCTTGCCAAAAAGTATGCAGATCACCATCAAAAGATAGACTGGAAAGAAGGAGTTGCACTCCAGCCCAAGCTTGATGGTATCCGCAACAACCAAAAGGGAGCATCCCAATCCCGGAAGGGTAAACCATTCGGCGGCGTCCCCCATATCACTGAGAGATTATCTAGCACCTACTTCGCAGATAAGGAACTAGACGGAGAATTCTATAATCACTCTCTTCGCGATGATTTCGAAGAGATTGTGCATCTCGTACGTAAACAAAAGCCTGACGAGGAGAGACTAGCGGAATCTGCCGAGAAGGTAGAGTACTGGGTTTATGACTATCCAGAGCTAGAAGAGCTTGGGTTCGAGGATCGCTGGTTGAACCTGTGTCAACGAGGACCATTCCCCGAAGGTATTATCTTGTGCCCAACAGTCTTTGTACACAGCCAGGAAGAGCTAGAAGCCGCCCACAAGGGTTTTCTCGATGAGGGGTACGAAGGCACCATCATCCGTCGTCTCGGCATTCCGTACAAACGTGGGCGCTCTGACAGTCTGTTGAAGCTCAAGCCCCTCATGGATGATGAGTTCGAGATCGTAGGTGCAGTCGAAGGGAAGGGGAACCGCGCTAGTACCCTCGGCAAATTCATCTGTCTCAACAAGGAAGGGAAGGAATTCGGGTGCGGCATCAGTAAGGACGGCGGCATCACCATGGCCGAGATGACCACCATGTGGGAGAACCGACAGTCATACATCGGCAAGATGGCGACAATCGAGTTCCAGAACTACACGAAGGCCGGACTACCTCGTTTCGGTATCTTCAAGGCAGTGAGAGATTACGAATGAGTTACGAGATCATCAACATTATCTATGGTATTCCTCTCACAGGAAGAACAGCCCAAGAACTAAACGATAGAGAAGAGGGACTCGGCGGTGAGTGGATAGAGACGGATGATGGAGCATGTGGCTTCACTCTTCTTTGTAGAGAAATGGGAGATGGACTCAACTGATTGTGAACCCGATCACGACTGAAAACCCACGCGACCTTGCACCATTGGGAAATGTGAAAGGACAAGATAATGATCCCACTTCGAGAGAGAACCAATAGAAGGATGGCGGCAGTCCTTCTCTTTATGCCACTACTGATCTTTTCTATCATTGGTGGAGCATTTCTGGGGACAATGCAAGCCATCGAGAAATTCGAAGAAGTTTGGAACAAGGAATAAGACAATGAGAATCTACTTAGTGGGTGGAGCGGTACGTGATGAACTCATGGGCCGTCCTTGTAAGGACATGGACTACAGCTGTGAAGTAGAGTCCTTCGACAAGATGAGGGAAGAGATCCTGGCCGCTGGCGGTAAGATTTGGCAGGAGCGCCCCGAGTTCCTCACTATTCGAGCCAAGATGCCTGACATGACAGCAGACCGCGAACCAGTGGATGCCGACTTCGTTATGTGCAGGAAGGATGGACAGTACTTTGATGGACGTCACCCTGAGAGCGTAGAGCCTGGTACAATCATGGACGATCTCTCTCGGCGTGACTTCACCATGAATGCTATTGCACGTGATGTGGTGTCTGGTGGTCTGATTGATCCACACGGTGGGCAAGTGGACCTTGCCGACAACGTGATTAGATGTGTAGGAGACGTGAACGAGAGGTTTGAAGAGGATCAGCTGCGAATGCTACGTGCTGTCAGATTTTCTGTGACTCTCAATATGGTAATGTGCCATGAGATTGCGCAGGCACTCAAGGATCCAAACAACCTCCGAGAGTTGTCCAAGAACATCCCTGCTGAACGGATCAGACAAGAAGCCGGTAAGATGTTCTGCGCCGACACCGATCTCACCCTACTTTCATTGGATGAATTTCAGGGGCTCCGGAGTGTTATGTTCAATGGACACAAAGGGTTGTGGTTAAAGCCCACAATGGAGAAATAATGTCAAACATAATCCAAGATGAGTAACTCGTCAGATGAGACAAGTAACAGTAACTGCAACGATAGAGACTTGCAGAGTTTGTCCACATAGAAAAGAGACCACGTATGTAGGCCCGAACACTACTATCGACAAGGTCCACACGTGTGCTGCAACAAACAACAGAGAAATCAGACGGCGGCCAGGATCTCTATGCACGATGCCGATCTACCACATCCCTATCCCCTCATGGTGTTCATTCATATTAATTGAAAGGAAGATAGCCAATAGATGGGAGGCAGTAAAATGATTTTATCTGCAACAATATCATTAGTAATCACAGACTGTGATCAATGTCCCTACTGCGATCAGGGGTGGGAGTTTGAAATTACCAAGAAGGACTGCACTCATCCCAAATGGAAAAAACATGGGAAGGTTGGAAAGTATTAAGTAAATGCCCGCTTAGCTCAGTTGGCAGAGCAGCTGCCTTGTCGTAATGTGTAAGGACTAATGGGTTCGAATCCCAAATTATGGAAAGCAGCAGGTCCCCGGTTCGAGTCCGGGAGCGGGCTCCAAGGTTGGTTCGATTCCAACTCGCTAGTCGAGGTCTGGAGAGACGTGGTGCGGTTCGATTCCGTGGAGTATCTTGGAGAGAAAAGACTCTGGTGGCTCGCCAGTTAACCGGCGTTGGTGACAACGACCCAGGAGCATTACTTAATCTCAGATTAGAAAACTCCCTTTAGGAGATAAAATAGAGAATATTTTTTGGAGAAGAATATCATGCAGTTCAAAGCCAAGTCACGCTACGAAGTAGAAAAAGCGAACGGAGAGAAAGAGAGGCACACTATCATCTCCATTCATGGTGCTGTGGAGCAAGCAGGCAAGCCTGCACCGATAGCTAACTCAACTACACAAGCAACCCTCTACTTAAGGTTCGATGACCTGGACTTTGTTCCCATGCCGGGCAATGCAATGTGGTCTGTTATGGGAGGAGAGTTTGAGCTCTTCAGTGAAGCTGATGCGGCAGCTGTAGTGTCTATCCTTCGCGCCACTTCTCCTGAAGTAGTTGTCTGTCACTGTGCAACAGGACAATCACGGTCAGCAGGGCTCGCGGCTGCTCTCTCTAAATACTACAACAGAGACGACAGTCATTTCTTTAATGGTGGATACACACCCAACATGCATGTCTACCGGAAAATGTACGATTACTTGATAGAGGAACTACCATGAAGCCACTACGCGTAGGAAGAATCGTAACTAACCCATTCACAGAGAATGAAGCAGAGATTGTGTATGTAACAGATAAAGGTGTTTGTTTGAGAGACACAGACTTACCCTCCACTAGTAGTGAGTACGACTTTGTTCCAATAGAAAAGATGGCCGACATTCCCTTTACAGTAGAAGACATAAAGTGATAACTAATGGCAGATTTATGTGTAACACAGATGGAAACAACAAGGTTGGAGTATCATGGTGATACTAGCCATAAGTTTTGGGAAATCATTAAGATAAAAAGACGAAGGTTCTGGTTGGGCGACATGAGACAGTATGGATATAAGACCCGCTGGGGAAGAATCGGATCCTCTGGTCAAGAGATGAAAGCCATGCAATTCAAATGGTACTCAACTCAAACGAATTGTGAGCAAGGTATTCTCCTTGCAAAACGAGATAAAATCAGGAAAGGGTACAACACTGTCTCGCTAGAAATACATGAGAAAAAAATCAAGAAGCTACCAGATAAAAAGGACAACGTAATGCTACGTGTCCAACAAATGAAAATTAGCTAGGAGTTATCATGAAGAAGACCAGTAAGTTTCTCTCTTCAGCCGAAAGGAAGTTTAGAATCCAAGAGGTAAAGGCACGGTCAAATAAGGTGGGACAAGAGTCTCTCATCTTAGACGACCCACGCAGACGAGAGTTCATGCGCTATGAACACGGCGAACTCGTTGAGTATGATCTAACCCGCTCACAAGGTAGGAAGATTGCTCTACGTCCAGACGAAGCTGCGACCATGAGAAACTTCCCGGAGGCATTATGACCACGACTCTCTTTAACATACTAAAGGCACAAAAAATAAAGTACCGACTCGATGGGCAGACACTACTTGTGACATGGATCAGCAATGGAATTGCTGCTGTCCAGGAGTACGCCCTCAAGCAAAATGCTGATCGGGATGAACCACCCGACGAGATCACAGAGAAAGCCCTCCGCATCCACATCAAGAGCTTACGCAAGGGTGCCGAACAACTAGGTGACTGTGAATTAGCAACAGCATATCTTGCTGAAGCTGTAATAGTGGAACTGTATCTACCCATCCACGAAGAAGTTGTTACGCCTGGCGTAGCAGAAGCGGTACAAGCTGCCGTCGATGAGTTGGGTGCAACCGGCAACCCCAAAATGGTGGGCCAAGTAACTGGCTACGTCATGAAGCAAGGTAAGGGCTTCCCCGGTAAAGAAGTAGCCAACATGGCGCGCAAACTATGCAGTCTGTAGCTCTCATTGGAGGTTTCTTCATAGGAAGGAACATCAAGCTCACTACAAGGTATATAGCCGACCAGATCAAGTATATCCTTGATGAATTGCGACCCGATTGTTGTGTCTGCACACTTGACAACCATGGAGGGATCCTTCTTACAAAGATAGTCCGAATGGTTGGTATTCCATACACACTAATAGTGCCGCCTCCTTCTCATTTCTTTTCGGCCCCACCTCCACCGATGAGTAACGAATGGAACAAACTATCAAATTCCCTTCAAAGAGATGCCTACAAGATTGGCGAGCATCATTGCGGTGGGGTGGGAAACAACAGAGAATACTATCTATCACGTAACCGGTGGATGATCAACAATACTGACGCATCAATTATCCTTGCTCCAGCACACTACAAGGAAGCGGGCATGCAGGATAATGTTATCAAGAAAGCTGTAGATCTTGCCAACAGACAAGAGAAGACTCATTTTGTAGGACTGATGAGAAGAAGATGGGACATGCCCGCACCAACAACCAAAGAAGTAAAATCTACAATCGAAATCAAAGGCTGGGATAATATCGGCCCGGGGTTTGAACAGCTTCATCTAATCAAATCAGAGATAAGACCAGAACAATTCAGGCAAACTTTCTGGTTCGACAACGAAAACGATGTACCGTTTTAAGGAGAGACATGGGAATCAATATCAAGAAAAAGAGTTGGGGGCCAGTGATTGCAGACAATCGCAAGAATATCAAGCCTTGTCCATGCCAAGAGCTTTCTGCTCATGGTAGCTTCTGTTTAATCCATGGCAGATTCTATACTGGAGATCAAGGTCAAGGGATTAGTGGCACACCCAACTTCAATAGATACCTGGAGAAACAAAGAACACTAGGTAGCTCAGCGATGGGGCAAAAGTTCTACAAGGGACCAATCAAAAAAGAGGAATAGCTTGACTTTTCTCTTTAATTAGCTAATATTAGTTGATAAAGATAACTCAAGACCAAGGTTAGATACATGAACTTCTCGCACGAACTCACAACCGCTACCAGAAAGAAACGTGTCCTTGCAGACATAGTAGAGACTCATCGTCGTTACGAGGACGTAGTCGTACCTGTACGTCACTTCTTTCGTCGACCTGATACAGATGAATCTCCATTGTTTGTTCATGGTTCACTCGGTCCTCTCTGCCTGAGTACTACAGCCGAGGGACAACTACTGAACCGCCTGAACATGCCCGCTGCCTATATCCATAGGTGTCCTGACGTACTCCAAGCGGAGAACATCAACTACTGGCTTTCCAAGAAGCCCAAAATGGAAGTAACCGTACGCATGGTTCTATCCGAGAACAACTGGAAGATCAAGCAACTGCAAGATGAAATGGTAAGGATTACAGCCAAACCAGAAACAGAAGAGGGCGATCCCGAACGTGTAGCGACTATCAAGTCGGAAGTTAATAACCTCCACAACTATCGCTTTGAAAAGCTACCCAATGATGTAAGAGCTATTCTCTCTTCTACTTACAGCAAGATTGACGACGACAAGTTATATCCTTTCGTCTTCGAAGCTCTCGAAAAGATGCAGGACGAGAAGAAGAAAGAAGACATGCAAATCAAGACATGGGAGTCCGACTGGTACTTCTCTTTGCTTCGGGTGTTGTACTACAGCCTCGAAGCTGAACATGGCAAACGAATCCACTGGGGTGGTGTATCAATCAGCAACAGCGAAACAGCTGGCAGTGCTATCTGGATCAAACCAATGGTTAGAGCAGGAAGCATGGACGCAGGTAATGCCTACGATTACCTCGATAGCAGTCTTGCAGGGAGTACTCGCTTTATCCACCGTGGAGAGATGAACCTCGACAAGATCGAAGAAGCTGTTGTGAGGGCCCACGAGGCTGCACAAACGGGTATTGCACGCCTGATCGAGTGCGGTACCATCTTTGTTCAAAAGCCTGCTGTGGAGGCTGAGGCACTCGTGAGGAACAATGATCATCTCCCTACTCGCCTCATTCAAGTCCTAAAGGATCAGTACGAGAAAAAGTTGGAGGCTACCAAACTAGAAATCGCAGAATCAATCCTCGAAGCCGTAAAAGATCTCCCAGCATTCAAAAAGCAACTTGCGGAAGAAGTAGTAGGTCGATACCTTAATCTCTTTAATGATATTGAGGGGAGAGTCGCAGCCGTCGTAAGTACTGGCGCAGTTTAGGAGCTATCATGAGTATGTATTCAGAAGTTACTACATCCATCAAAGATGTTGCCTGCCTCGTAAAGGGGCTTGTGAAGATGGGGTTCAAAGAGTCGGCAATCGAGATCAACGAAGAGAAATCTGTTGCTCTTCGAGGCTACTCTGGAGACACACGGAAACAACGTGCCCACATCCGTATCAAGGGAGCTGGATGGAAGGAAGAGAATGCAGTGGGCCGAGCATCTAACGATCTCGGATGGGAACGACAAGCAGATGGTACATTTGCTATGCATGTATCCGACTATGACAGCGAGAAATACGGAGAGAAGTGGCAGAACAAGCTGGAAGCACAGTACTCATCCGAAGTTATTCAACAAGAAGCTCGTTTACACGGATGGCAACTGGGAGAAGTGAAGGAAGAAACTTCAGGACAAATCACAATCAAATGCCATGCAGCATTCTAAAGGAGGATAGAGCTATCTCTCACTATTCAGAAATAAAGACAGCCATCAAAGACCGGAACATGTTGGTTACTGCTCTCGTCCAGCAAGGCATTAAACGCGAGCACATTAAGGTTGACGAGAAAGGCATGACCTGCCATGGATACGACGATCAGAAGCGTCGAGCCCATGTAGTCATCAAGAAAGAGGCCGGTATCTCCAGCTACAGCGCTGAGACTGGCTTTGAGCAGCAAGCAGACGGTACCTTCGTCTGTTACCATGATGGTGTGCGCACTAAGTGGCATCAGCAGCTCGAGGCCGAATACACGAGGGCAGTGACCCTAGATCAGGCTCGTATTAACGGGTTCTTTGTCCAAGAGAATTCTTGGAACAAGCAGAAAACGGAACTCAAAATCCGTATCACCCAGTAGGAAAAAATAATGAAAGAAAAAATGAAAACCTCCGACATCATGTACTCCCACTTTCGAGTGGGTTCTGGTGCCGCAACAGTTGCGGGTATCCTAAACAAAGAAGACGGCAGCTACCGCTTCGGTGTGTCTCTTTGTTCTCCGGAAGACAACTTCAACAAGAGACATGGACGTTACAAGGCAATCCATAAGCTTTCCAAGCCGAAGATGCCTGATGGTCAAAAACGTCTGACCTCTGCTACCATCCGCATGGTAGATGACGTACGCAACAGCGAAATGGGACGGCGCGCAGTTGTTGCTGTGCTCAACTCTCTTCAAAATATCAAAAAGAAGCGCTGGTACACAGGTCTCAATGAGGACGACGTGGAAATCCGTACCGTATGGCTTGAACGTACTATCGAAGCACGCACTCCCCTCAAATAGGGAAAGGAGAAGTAATCAAATGGCAGAGATTGTTTTCACTATCATTCCAGGGAAGAACACCAAAATCGAGGTCAACGGCGTAACCGATAGGTCATGTCACGAAATGACTGCTGCATTCGAACGTGCTCTCGGCACCAAGGTGAACGTACAAGAAAAGCCCGAGGAACTAGTCGATGTAGATCAGATCAAAAACTGGCAGTACCAGGGATAAGATGAAACCACCCATTCTCGGATCCGAGCTAGTCATCGCATGCTTAAACCGCGAGGGCGCTGCATTTATACAGGAAACGTACAAGTTTATTCCTGAGCTCGTAGTCTGTGGCAAAACGCCCGGCGGAGACTACCATGACGAGAATGTTCTTGAACACATGATTGGTGCAATGGATGCAGCCTCCGGGTATCACCCATCCCTCCAACTAGCTGCCCTCTTTCATGACGTGGGGAAACCTCCCACAGCCGAAGTTAGAGAGGGTAGATTGACCTTCCATGGCCACGAGGTGGCCGGAGCTAAGATTGTAAGGGACCTATTCCCTCGACTCGGATTGAACGAGTTGATCACTCAAGAGGTCAGTCACCTGGTCCAGCACCACATGTATCGTTTCGCTCCAGAAACAAAAGAGAAGGCCTTCCGACACTGGTTGCTTCGCGTGGGACCCAACTGGTATGACTTGCTTTTACTTCGCCTAGCAGACAGACGAGGGAATCGTGCCAAACGAGATCGATCTGCGTGGACTTCACAGATGAACGGTCTCGTTCTCCGAGTTAACAAAGTGCTTGACGAAAACCCTGTTGTATTCGACACAGATCTTGCAATCACACGAGAAGAAATTAAAGAGTTAGCAGGGGATAAAGAGGACGAGGTGGTATCGGCCCTGGTGGGTCTTGTAAACAACGAACCAGAGAAGAACAACAACTCTTGGCTCAAGGAATATACTATGAGAGTTTATGCTACATCAAGCAACGATTAAGTGTCCGGAATGCCAGGCACAGAACCCAAAGAAAGTAGAACCCATCCATCCACATGCCTATACAGATCAAAGTAAAGCAGGAGTTAGCAGCACCTTCTGGTGTAGAGCATGTGATTGCCCCATCACAGTCCGGTATCTATTCTCTTTGGATAAAAACGGAACACTAAAGACCACAATCAGAGAATTAAAAGTAGAGAAGGGCAACTATCGATTGAAACCATTTAGTGGTCTTACAATTAAACCAAAAGCTAAGTCATACCACAAGTGAGATAGCATGACGATGAAAGATATTCCGATGGGAAGGATGACGACAGCCTCCGGCATTAGTGATCCGCTAGAAGACAAGACAAAGCCAGGCAAAAAAGAGACTGATCATCAACGACTTCTGCGAATGTCCAACAACAGAGTATGGTTAGCTCTTCAAACTGATGGGAAGATCGAAGTACGTGAAATTCAGAACTGCGAATCTAATCATGTGCGGACTTGGTTATGCATTTATGCACCCTACCTGTCTGAAGAAACCTACGAAGAAGACAAGGCTCGTCGTTCTGTAGTAGAGAGAGCTAAAAGCGCCCACTTTCTATTGAAGCATGCATTCAAAGGGAAGTTTGGGGCCACAATGACTAGTGAAGAGAAAGCAAAAGCACTCAAGGACCTAGGAGTCTAACATTATTATCAACTTAACAGGACCTCCTTGTTCTGGCAAAACAACTCTAGCAGTGCATCTGGGCATTCCTATCTATGGGATAGATGAATACCGGCGGTGCTACTACCAAGGCCATAGTCCTTCTTATGGAGAAGAACTAGCATGGTATCGACTGTTTCAAGATGTTCAGTCAGTCCCAGAAGCAATTATCGAGAGCAGTGGCCTGTCGTGGAGGATACAATCCTTCGTTAAAAAACACGGGAACATACCTACTGTCATACTTCTGGCAGACAAGGAAATCCTACTAGAACGATTAGCAAGCAGAAAAAAGGAAGAAGTACCATTTCTCTATAGTGCAAACCTCACAGAGGAAGGGCTTATCGATCATGCGCTTAAAAACATTAGGGAAGTTTACCCCAGCGCACCAGTAGTAGACACAGGACAGACAAAGGAGGGTGCATTTACTGCCCTGAGACAAACAGTAGTAGAAGTAGGTGGGTCTCCCCAGATGGGAGAATCACTTGGGAATCGCAGGAGTAGCAATCATCGCTTGGTTGATCCGAGCAAGCTGGATAAGGAATTAAACATGGCAAATTTCACAGACATCACCATCAAGCCCCTCAACAAGGGCAAGCTCCGAGGCTCAGGCCAGTTCATCTACAACGGTGCAATGGAGATCAAGTTCACCGTAGTTGAAGGAAGCAAGGGCCTCTTCGTTTCTCTTCCCAGACGTCAGTATGAGGATGCGGAAGGAAACACCAAGTACGCCAACGAGGTTTTCATTGTAGACCAGGGTGTCCGCAATGAGATGCAGGAAGTTGTGCTTGCAGAGTACAACAAGAACGGAGCAAACGCACCCGAGAACGAGAATCAGGACGCTGGCAACGACGGCATCCCCTTCTAAGGAGCTAACCGATGAGGGCATCAGAATTCAAAAAGATCGTAGAGGATCTCGGCGTAGCTGTGGGCCTTCCTCTAGCTACTGAAATGCTGGAACTCCAACAGAAAGCAGAGCAAGCCTATTGGAGCAAGGACATGAAACTAATACGAGAGACCAAAGCCCAATCCGATGCCGTTGTAGATATCTACGAAGATACAGCAGAGGAGAATGATGCTCTCATCGAACAAAATGCCACACTTGGAGCTGAGATTGCTGAGCTCCAAGAGCAGCTAGAAGAATCCAAAGCCGAAGCAAAAAGTAGGGGCTTTATCGTGGAACACTGCAATAACAGGATTACTCAGCTCGAGATCGAACTTGATGGGGCTCTTGTTCCTCAAGAGCATCAACATGAGTTCCCAGAGAAACAACCTCGATTCACAGTTACTCGGGAAGAAGTTGAATCAGCACCGGGCGAGAAGATTGTTATCAAGATACCACCCGAGATCCACGGTCTGTCTGATGTAGACGCTGTAGCGGCTGGCGAACTACCTCCTGAAGCTCTCATCCCAGTAGCAGATACTCCAGAAGCAAACTAGTGAAGGGGGCGACCTCCGAGTACATATTATCAAAAGAGATAATGGAGATCTCTCGGAAACTCATGCACGATCACTACCTTTCTAAAGAAACAAGAGAACAACTCAAGAAAGAGTTAAAACGACTCGTCCTTCGTCGAGACACAATCAGAGAGACACTCAATGCTAGATCCGACCCTAAAGAAACAGGTAATTAATTGGGTAATTTGTGATGAGTTCGTTCGGGGAAGGGGATATGCAGAACGAGCATGGCGTAGACTACATGCCTATGGACTCGATGTCTTACCCTCTTATGTCAGTGTGATCAAACAAAAGATCGCATCAGGCGAGCACCTCCCTTCCTTCCCTACTAACTTCAGTTCTGGACTCCGAAGTCGTTATCACAAGGATGTGATGTACGGAGAGTTCTGGAGGCTAATGGATGTAGTGCTTCGAGAGGAGCCAGTCTACATCGGCCTACCTGCCTACAACGTGGAGTGTGTGAGACGTAGGGTAGGAGACAATGTGAGCATGGTAGAGAGAGACCAGAGGGTTATCGACTGGACCACCACATTCTATCAGAAACTTATGAAAAGAGAGCATCCCGGATATATAAAAGCAGACATCTGGGATCACCTTTGTAAGCGCAGTGTCCATGGACAGGGTCAACTCTTTAATGTGTTTGATCTCGACCTAATGATGGGTATCACTCCAGACGTGAACATAGACCTGTGGGCGCGCTTTATCTATTGGAATAGCAAACCCACTGCAGTAGCTAGTATCGTAACCACCATCGGTAGGATTAATTCCTATCAGATCTACCAGAAAATAATGCCCGCCCTTCTTATCTCTTCATTTAAAGAAGCAGGCTTCAAGCACGTCAGGGTATACTCAGGACAATACCAAGACAACAAGCACCCAATGATGTATGAGCATTTCCACCTAGAAAAGTAAGAGGAGTTACAAAATGAGTACAAACAAGAAGACATCAGCAGCCCACAAAGCAGTAGCAACCCGCCGTGCCAATGTAGCTAAGGCCAAGCGCTCCGCTTCATCCAAGAAGGCTGCAGCCACTCGTGCAGCTCGGGTAGCTTTCGAGAACAAGTATGGCACCCTTACCTTCAATGTTATGAAGAATGTAGCTCTCGGTCGTGACGACGCAGCTGCGACCTGGGTGGCCAGTAATGAGCAGGGCAACACCAATGCGCGCCTCGGAGCCTACAAGGCCAACCTCTCCCGTCCTGGCACTATGAGAAAGATGGCACTCGCCTGTAACTTCGGTCTGTAAGACGAAGGCCTCCGATGATTTCGTCGGGGTAACACTGGATGACCCCGCCGACGCCACCCCTAAGCGAGATACTCATCCAAAGGATAAGCTACCCTAACCGGTAGACCTAACCAATAGGGTAGTGCAGACCCACTTCTGCACCACTGGGACCGAGGGCTCTTTATTCAGTAACTCAAGATGGATTTAAGTAACACTAGCCCTCGGTGCCCCAGACTCTAAAGGAAAGAAGATGGATAAATACCCTACTGACAACGACCCATTCAAAACCACCCCCGAAGGGAAAGTAGTCTCTGAATACCTTACTCCTGTCCTGGCTGGCATCCCTTCTCAATATGTAGGACACAATGTGACCTGTGGCAGCGGTATCGCCGGTGTTGAATCCGAAGAGCTAGAAACTATCAGCTTAGAGGATCTAGAAGCAGAGACAGAAGAGATAGCTCGTGCCCTCTTGCTAGAGGTACTCGATCCAAGAATGACATCTACAGAAGCTTCCGGGATTACTGAACTGATCATTGAAAGGATGCGCGATGAAGGACTTGTATAAGAAGACCTGGCTGCGCTATGCCCTTATGGGTTCAACCGTAGGGTGTGGAGTAGTAGCAGTCACAGCTCTTGCTATTGGACTATTCAAGCTAGCAATCTTCATGGTCATGGTAGCTGTGATCAACATCCTTGTTGTCCGTAGAGCCGACAAACTAGCTCGTGGTTCATATGTAAGCTTGAAAATCGCTAAGACAATCACACCAGGTGAACTAGCAGATAGATGGGCCATCAATAAAGTTAAGTCACTCAAGTTCCAGCAGTTGGCTCGAATCCAGTCAACAGAAGAGATGAATGAGGGATGGGAAGCACTACAGTTCCTCGCACGTCACTTTAGCGAAAGAAAAAGACAGGAACTCCAAGTACTTCTAGATAGATTGTATGAACTCAACCTTCATCAGTGGGAACTAGAAGACAACGTACGACTTTGTAGAGACTGGAAATCAGCCGTGGCCGCACGAGACAACAACACGATTCGGATTGAACAAAAGAACTTTATCAATCAGTTATTTGGTAGTAAACTAGAACATAAGCTCTACCAGACACAACAGGTAGAGAGTCTATAACTGGGGCCGACCTGGTTTCGACTTGGATGCAGTGGAGGATTAGATGCAGGCGCGAGGATGATAGCAGCCCCGCAGTGCTTCGGCACTACAAAAGCGATCAACAATTTAATTGGCAACGACACAGTTACCATCTGCAAGATGAAGTCTTACTTCAGCTTCAACGCTGAAGTGGCGGTAGTCGAGCAGGCACAGCTCTGGGCATAGTCCAAAAGCGGGGTGGCTAGTACACCTGGCAACAGAAAGCTAGCAAAAAGACTAACCGAAACTAACTTATCACCACTCCTGACCTGACGGGACGTGGGCCGAGCCGACTCGGGAATGCCTGTAGATCATTTAACTGAAGCCATCTGAGGACTGGGGTTCGATTCCCCACGGCTCCACCAGGAGTAAGCATGGACGACAAGAAACTGATCATGTCAATGATCGAGAAGAATGGATTTCCCTCCGAGGACCTAGACGAACTAGTCCACGAGATGATGTCGAAGGGAGCATCAGCGATCAACAACGCTGGTATTGAGGCCCAGGTAGACTTCCTCCTGGGAGCAGGTCTCAAGGTGAGAGACATCGTGCCTGCGATAGACGGGAACATCTAATGAGTAGAGTACCTGGACGGAATGGTCCAATGGGAGAGAAGGGGCCTCTCAACACATAAGAGGTATAATGTCTAGACCAATCACCAACGCCAAGAGAGACAAGGCAATCGCAGACCTACACCAGAAGGCACACTGGAGTCAGTCCGCAATCGCACGTCTCTTTAAGATCTCTCGTCAGAGAGTCCATCAGATCATAGGAGTAAGAAATGAAGGCGCACTTCCTAAACAAAAATGGTAAGCTCGTACTACGAGAGGCAACCACGACAGTAGGAGCGCTTGTTCCAGGTGCACGGTCTGGTAACGGACCCGACTACTACGACTGGAAGGCAGACTGTGATCACCCTCGGTTCTCAGACGAAGGGTATGACAAGTGCCCCAACTGTGCCGATATCGTACACATAGCTGATAACCGGGAGGTCCCTGGTTCGAATCCTGGCCTCCCCACCATTTAAACATGATCCAACCTTCGCTGGTCTTATCCTCGCCAGACATGAAAGGTGCCTACTTTCCCGCAGGAAGAGGATACATGGGGCCTTAGCTCAGTTGGAAGAGCGCCTGCCTTGCACGCAGGAGGTCGCGAGTTCGACCCTCGCAGGCTCCATACTCTCTTTTGCAAGCCTGAGGTCCGGGGTTCGATTCCCGGCGCCTCCATAGGAGACCGCGTGGATACGCGTTGGTAAAGACACCGTGCTGAACACAACCTTACCTTGGCCAGACTGACATGGTCCTTGGGGGAAAGAGAGGCCGGGGATAGTCAGGCGCACTGTCAGGTGGTAATCGCCTGCCGCCCCGTCCCGCCCGCACGGTGTTCTCCTTTCATTCGCCTGTCGTTGGGCGCCTCGATCCGGTCTTCATGACGGATCTTTTTAACCCGCTGCTGTAGCTCAGTCGGAAGAGTGCGTCCTTGGTAAGGACGAGGTCGTGGGTTCGATTCCCTGGTAGAGCTCCAGTGGGGTATCCCTATCACGACTGAGTAATAGGACCACGAGTGAACACGAACTGCTGGCGGGGTTCTATCATATCTTTTTATAGGAGCAATCATGAGTATAGATTACAACGCAGAGTTCTTTTTCGGAGTACAACTCGACTGGAATGAAATACCAAGCGAAATACGTGAACAGCTTGACTACGGATCGGTAGACCTCAAGAAAGGCTGGTGCATCAGGTGCATTGAACCCTTTATCGATTACTATACCGGTGGAGGAATGCCCGACACACCAGAGAAAGGTAAGTACGGACTTGTGTTCGAACTGAAGGACGAAGACTACACACAAGAGAGTCTCTCTCGTCTGCAAATTCCCTGGCACAACTTCTCAATCCCCTCTGAATGGAGAGAGAAAACACCTTCCTTCTTTGTCTGTATGAGTATATGGAGAAGTACCCCGGTGATGCTATCGTCTATGTAGAGGCAGACATTGGACAATGCTCAGAACGAGCAAGTTGTATTGACTTTGCAACCTATGAGGGGAACGCGCCGCACTATGGCGATGAACTCCCGTGGTCAGATCCAGAGATCGAACCTCGTCCAAAAGAAGAAGCAACAGTCATCAAGATTTGGTAACATCACTTGACTCATCAGGGCAACCCTAATACAAATAGAGTATTTGACTTCTGAAGCCGTAGCTGAGTCTGGCTTAGCATCGGCCTGAAACGTCGAAAACACTGGTTCAACTCCAGTCGGCTCCACAGGAGGTAATTACAATGCAACTCACAACACGACAGCATGAGGTTCAGGCATTTCAGGGCAACCAGCCTTATTGCCGCCACGGCTTTAGTGGGATGCATTACCCCCTGTATCCACAGCCGACACGCTAAACATTTCCCTTTTTCTACAACTTAATAGATCCATATACCAGCTTCAATGCGGAATAGGAAAGATAGGCAATCCGTTGGCCTCATAAGCCAAAGACGCCGGGGCAGCACCGGTTTCCGCTCCTAATCGTACGGGACTCATCGAAGAGTCTTTTCTGTCCTCCTAGAGTAACGCGGACTCTTACGACAGAGCTTGTTGAACACGACTCGGTACCGAGTACTCAACATGAACGGGGCACCATCCCTGTTGCCAGTAAGGCTGGACGTACGAAGAATCATTCTTCTCTGGAAGGTTGGCCTAGAGGCAGCCATCCTATAATGAGTGGGATCCAGTCTCCGCTCTGAGGTTGTAGCGACTCGGCCATGATTAAAAGGGGCGCTACAGTGGCACGTGAAGAGCTGTCACTCTTGAGTGGGGGATCATGGTACTGTGACCCGGTAAGAACCTGGGAACTAACCTAGGCACGGCAGGTGACTACGTAGGCCTAATCGTCCCTTTAGCGTAATAGCACACCCGAGAAGAATATGATTTGTAGACACTGTAAAAAAGCAACTGTTGAATGGGTACTTCCAAATGAACCATGGAGCCCTGGTCACTGGCAATGTCCCGTCTGTGATTCGACCTATATGCAACTGGAGAAAGATATGAAAGATATGAAGGTAAAACTGATATCATTGAATGAAGACCTAACGACTAGAACAAGAGAGGTGGTAGGAGACACTCACTGTCTTCCTGCAGTGAATCAATCGTTCTCTATGCTTGCGGCACCATTAGAGAGTGGGGATGTGCGCCTCGTTACTACTAGCTTGGTTGTATCGATTGTACATACAGATTACGTCTACTTATTCGGGACAGAAACAGGATCATCATACCGATTGGAGATAATGTAATGAACCGGCGCGATTTTGGCACATTACTAGCACTAGGCCTAGTGGGACTAGGGCTAACAGGGATAAATAAACCAAATGACAAGAGAGTAATCCACAGGTTACATCTATCTCACGACTTAGATGGTATACCAAATCTCACTTACGAGAGGGTACACATGAAGGATCTAAGAGACGGAGACATTATGTGTATGGAGGAGTCAAGTGGCGTCCCAGTACAATGTAACGGCCGTGGCTATTTCAAGGTCATTGGTAATCCATACCTAAAGAATGGTCATTACGAAGTACAGATAGGGTATCCAGATATAAAGGAGTTGACATGAAATTCACGTTCTTCTGGGGAGCTAACAATCAACACGGCTGGTTCAGTCAGTGGTATCCTCTTGGTTTCAAAGATTTAGACGGAGTAGAATATAATTGTGCTGAGCAGTACATGATGGCGGAAAAGGCTCGGCTCTTCGGAGATACCGATGCAGAGAAACTTATCATGGAAGCAACTAGCCCATCACGTCAGAAGAAGTTGGGTAGAGGAGTGCGCGGGTTCTCGCCAAGCAAATGGAACGCATCAGCCAAACAGATTGTGTACCGGGGGAACTACTTTAAGTTCACACAGAACCCTGACTTCCTAACCAAGCTGATGGAAACAACAGGTGAGCTAGTAGAAGCATCTCCGTACGATAAGGTCTGGGGTATCGGTCTACCAGCAAGTAGCCCCCGAGCACAAGACAAGAGCACGTGGCAGGGCAAGAACTGGTTGGGTGAAGTGTTGACCCAGCTGAGGAGGGACCTGTCACAAAGCGCTGGCGATTAGTCCAGTTGGGAGGGCGTCGGGCCCTGGACCCGAAAGCCTAGGTTCGAGTCCTAGATTGCCAACGAGAAGAGACAATGCCACACGTAGAAAACTATGTAGCAAAGGAATATAGCATAGGTATCGAGGTAGAAGAGAGACGTACCAACGTCATGATAGTTCGAGTGAAGGCTCACTCACGTAAGCAGGCACAGAACTTAGCGATGGAAGAGGCAAGTGATCAGGTCTGGAAGCAGAAGATCACCCCGAACACATTCTCTCATCTATCCGAGTGGCAAACAGAAGACTTTTGTACTACTGGATCTGTTGTCGATGATAGTCACGATGAGTACGACTACTGCGACGCAGAGATAGACATGACAGACCGGGAGCCCGCACCATGGGTAGACCCAAGACAGCAAGAGCTTCCCGGGGTGTAAGGCGTTAAGGAGACGTCCCCGATACATCGGAGGTCATCAACTACTTCGTCTGGAGACAACAGGACGCTATCCGTAATAGTATTCAAGGGATGGGACAGTCACGGTTCAGCCAGAAGGAGCTCCACGGAGTCAACTGCAGGGACATCAAGATCATGCTGGCAAAGGATGGTCCCTCCTGGGAGGAGCAGCTACCTAGCAACAGGCAGGGTAGACTGATCTTCAAGGAGTCCTACGAAGCACCGCACCCAATGTGTGTCGACAAGGAGAACCCAGAGGTAACCACCACACGCACACGCTGGACACGAGGTGCAACTCTTCTCTTTACAGATTCACGGGAAGTACTGGTCGAACTAACAGACTTGAGACCAGAGCAAGATGATGTAGACTAGCAACAGCAAAAACGAGGGAGGACGCCGGTTCGAATCCGGTCGGAAAGCCCTAGAATAGCTTCGTGAAAGAACTGACACCCTGCTGAGCGCGCAAGAAAGATCAAAGCAGAAGGACAGGCCTCAAGTACTGAAGGTACGCTTCTAGGAGACTCCGTAGCTCAGCAGGGCCGAGCACCCTCGAGGCGGGAGTAACTCAGTGGTAGAGTGCGACCTTGCCAAGGTCGACGTCGCGAGTTCAAATCTCGTCTCCCGCTCCACGTAGTAGAGGAAGTACGAAGAGAAGTTCGGAAAGAATTCAATCAACTACTCAAGAAGCTCGGTACGCTTCTCAGGAAGTAACTAATGACAGCCAAGAAAGATGATGTACTAGACAAGAATTACCATCTCATGGTCCTCTTACAGTCTCGAGCGCCAGGTACATATAATCACTCCAGAAATGTATCATCTCTCATGGAGGCTGTAGCTTCAGAGGCCGGTCTCGATGAAGAGAAAATGAAGATTGCGGGGCTCTATCATGACATTGGCAAGACTGTCAATGCCCGCTACTTCACGGAGAACCAGGAGCCTGGAGAGAAGAACCCTCACGACGACCTGAAAGCCCCAGAGATGCTACGTTTCATCACGGCCCACGTAGGAGATACGGCACAGATTCTCATTAACGATCCGAACATTGATCCAGAGATTGTGCGCTGGTGCACTCAACATCACGGTAACTGTGTACTACGTCCAGCTATGTTCAAAGCAGAAGACAGCGATCCAGAGAAGTGGCGCTACAAATGCCATCGTCCCGCCTCTCAAGAGGCCGCCCTTCTAATGGTATGTGATCACCTGGAAGCTCGTTCAAATTCACTCTCTCAGCAGAAGAAGCTTCCCGAGGACATCAGTGAGCTGGTAGAGACTGTCTTCCGTGAGTTGGAAGCAGACGATCAGCTCGAAGATATCGCATTTAAGTTCGGTGAACTGAAACGTATCAAGAAGGTGCTTGCACGCGAACTGTCGTCTCAATTCCCTGGTACACGAACACCCTACCCCGAGGACGAGAAAGAAAATGAGAAGAAGAGGAAGAAGAAGTAACTTGACACTCTAATTGCATAAAGTATTCTAAGAATATGACAATCACAACTAGATACAAACAGCTGCCGCCTTACCCCCGAAATTCGAGGGTCGGTAGTGTCAAAGGTAGCACAGCAAACTTTTAATTTGCACAGTGGGGGTTCAACTCCCTCTCGACCCACCAAAAACTAGAACAGACCAGAACAAGTCACACCTGTATTTATACAAAGGAGTAAGACATGAAGAAGGGAGATATTATTTTTGTAAGAAATAGGTTCGGTATATATCTAGGATTAAACGAAAGCGGTCTTCCAATGTATAAGGCTCTCACACATTCAACTGCATCGTGGTTTTATCAACCACGATTCGATGGGCAAGTGTGGGCAGAAAAAGCACGTAAATGCACAAGCCTAAAGAGCCCTCTCCGCAAGCTTTCAATTAGAAAAGCCCAACGTTATGAAGTCAGCAAGGCTGAGGAATACATTGCAGTCCAAGAATTGAGATTGCAGTGCATCAAGAACAAGCTTAGTGAACTGCAAGAGAGGGAAGAAGAAATAAAGAAGTTTGTAGCTGATCCCTCATAGCTCAGCGGCTAGAGCCGGTGGCTGTTAACCTCCGTGAGTCCCTGGTTCGAATCCAGGTGGGGGAGCAAATAACGACATCAAGTCCAGAGATCCGGAGAAAAGAATGAAAGAGATTCCCAGTAACAGAGAAGTTGAACATCAGACTAGTTTTGAAACAACATCATTCGGCATTGCCAAAGAAGATGCGTCACATGTACTAGGCATCCTCCGTGATAGGTTGTATTCAAACAAACCACTAGCTCCCATCCGAGAGTACAGCTGTAACGCAGCAGATGCCCATGTAGCTGCTGGTGTCCCCTCCGAACCCATCGATATCCACTTCCCCCACGAAGACGAGCCATGGTTCTCTGTACGAGATAGAGGGGGTGGTCTGACAGAGGACGAAGTACGTAATCTGTATGTCATGTATGGTCGTTCTACTAAACGTAATACCAATGAACAGGTGGGCATGTTGGGGTTGGGTTGTAAGTCGGCCTTCGCATACACAGACTCTTTCAGTATCATTAGCATTAAAGACGGTATCGAGTCTATCTACTCAGCAGTAATAGATCCATCAGGTGTAGGCAAAATCACCAAGCTTGCAGAAAAACCAACCAACGAGCACAGTGGTATCGAAGTCAAAATACCCGTTCGTTCAGGCGACTTTAAAACTTTTTTCGAGGAGGGCATGTTCTTCCGCTTCTGGCCTATCCAGCCCACCTTCAACATTGATCCTCCCTATACGAAGAATCCACCGGAGATTATCTTTGAGGGTGACGCAAACAGTCCTATAGAGTGGAAAATCATGAAGACAGGTGACACGCGTACCTTCATTATGATGGGTGGCGTGACCTATCCAGTTGATAGAACTGCAATCAAGGGTATTCCCTCGGGCCAAACTTCTATCTATTGGAAGAAATACGACAGGTCGGGATACTCCATGGTTATTACAGTGCCAATTGGTGCCGTTGAGATGGCAGCATCCCGCGAAAGCCTTGAGTATAAGGATACAACTTGTGCCTACCTCTGTGATATCAACGATAAAGTCCGGCTGGACATGCAGAACAAGGTCGACACAATCATGGCGGATGCCAAAGATTTCTACGAAGCACACCGCCTCCGTCAGGGGCTAAAATCACTGGGTGGATCACGCTTTGCTCAAAAGAAAGGAGCGACATTCACATGGAAAGGCATAGAGGTTAAGGACGAAATCTGTCGAATCAATACAGGGACAAACTTTGGTAGCAACAAAATGCAATGGTGTGGTCTAGAAACACCCGGTGCACGTAAGCTTCGGGCGCTATCAGCTCACGAGTCAAAGAAAATCCTGTTCGTTAAGAAAGATAAACCAGGCTGGGTCAAGAGATCAAAGCTCTTTCTCCACGCACATCCCGAGTATGACCGTGCTGTCTCATTTATCTGGGGAGAATATACACCCTCTGGAATGACAGCTCCTATCTCAGCTGAGCAACACTACACGTCCACGTTCAACTTAGATTCCCTACCATGGGTGAATGTCTCTGAACTACCAGAGGTCCCTCGTAAGAAACCTGGAGTACGACGTGTGACCACAGAAGATGGTAGTGCTGTCTACGTTCCCGACCAAGCCCTTCTCGAGAAGCACAAGAGTTCTCTCTTTACCTATAAATGGACAGGAGAGGTAAGGGTTAAATCTACCTGGTGGGACTATGCAGACACTCTTATAGCAGGACCAAAGCTATACGTGGCACTCGATCGCTTCATGCCAAGCGATGGAACCCAAACGATGCCTGTCGAGAGGATAGCTATTCTGACTCAGAGACTCCGCAGGATGGGCTGTGTTGAAACAAACCCAACAGTCTACGGGATCAAACAAAAAAAGGTAGAAGCGGTTATAGCAGAAGGAGAATGGGTTGAGTTTAACCAGTGGGCCCTCGATCAAGCTCGTGGACTAATAAACACCACAGATATGCGACAGAGACTACTCTTGTACTCACAATACAAGGATGTTAACCAAGAAGAAAAAAGCTTTCTCAATCTATTCCTTCCCCTTCTTGACGAAGATAATATTTTAAGAGATACATTGGCCCCGCTTATTCAGGGGACACTGGCTCTTGAAGATCTAATAGTACAAGGAGCCTGGGATTTTATTCAAAACGAAGAAATCTATGAAGAGCTCAAACAAACACTGTGGAAAGCAAAGAGACAGAAGGTGGGAAAAATACTTGCTCGTGCCTGTCCTCTCCTCCCTGACCTAGTGGAGAACACAGGCTGGGACTTCAATCGCTATTCATGGCCGGGCCAGATAGACAGTAAGACTAAACTAGGAGAGAAGGATCACACACTAGCACGTATATTAAATCTCCTCTCTCGTCACGACCCAGCAATTCTACAAGGAGCAACATGAAAGCAGACAGATTAGAATCAGCAGAAGCTGCACAAGAAATACATAAAATGCTCAAGCAAGCGGCAACTGGAGAACTAACTGGATTCCTAGTCACCCTCGATACAGTAACAGGGAAAGTAGAGACAGTCTCCATAGGGAAGGATATCCCCGGGAAGACAACCCTAGACCTACTCGATCACGCAAGACAACAACTGCAACAGATGGCCGAAGCGGCTCCGAATGCAGATGCTGTAGAAGAAGCTAATTGAGGGATGTTGCGTCCCCCAGAGAGTCAATATCAGCTTCAAAACCGATAAGCTCAATGTACATCCTCTCGTTCCACGAAGATATCCGTGAACCGAAAGGATAGTTCACGATAATCCTTCGAGAACTCAAGATGCATATTGAACTTATGAAGTTGACTCTTCGGCTACTCGATAGAAGGAGAGTCAAAAATGCCATATACCCTCCACAAGATTCCAAAGGCGTCAGGTGGATTTAGAACTATCGAAAATCCAGACCCCTCACTGAAACAAGCCCAACGTGACCTATTAACAAAGCTTTCCAAGTTCAATTTCCCGGAATATGTAACTTGCTGCAAGGGGCGAGGGTTAAGATATAATGTTATATCTCACATTGGTTCGTATCTTACTCTTACCATGGATTTGAAAGACTTCTTTGGAAGTGTCAACAAAGATATGGTTGTTCAGGGTTCCCCATATATGGCCCTGAACCTCGCCCAGGGTTCCCCATATATGGGAGCATATAGCTACATAGTTAGTCGCAGCACATTCATTGAGAATCTATGCTTTAGATTTAATCCCAAAGGAGGACGGACAAGGTCGTGGTTGCCACAGGGCGCACCGACATCACCATTCCTTGCTAACGTAGCGGCACTCCCAATGGATAGACGGATATTAAACGGTCTCCCCTCTCGAATGAACTACACTCGGTACATGGATGACATCAGTATTAGCACTCCAGACTTCGAAGATATGCGGCCCATTATTTCATTGGTTGACAAGTCGGCACGGAGTATCAACTTGCAAATCAATGAGAAGAAGACTAAAATATTGTACCGAGATCGAGGACAAATTATTACAGGGATCACCATGAACAGCACAACTGGAAGCCCCACCATCAAGCGAGCCAAGAAACGCATCCTACGCGCCCAGCTGGATCGACTCGCTAAGGAAGGAAAGATGTCTCCCGAAATACAAGGATACCTAGCCTTTGTGAAGGGAATCGATCCAACACTTCACAATAAGATGATCAAGTATTACAAACAACGATTAGTGATACACAGAAAATGACTTGTGCAACATGGATGGTTTGTATCCTCCTAGGAATTGGTCAACCAACCTGGAAAGCTAATATCATTGCTGATGAGGTTTGTGGAACCAACCTGGATAAAGTACTTGTCATTGCTACCTGGAAACACGAAAGCAGATTGGTACATCAAAAGACCCCCAACTCTACATGGGACTGGGGGATAGCCCAGCTACATTGTGTCCCAGGAGGTAAAGTAAAAGCTTGTACGCGATGTGACATACGTAATCTGCGCTGTAACATTCAAGGAGGAGTCCTTCTTCTTCTTGCCAAGCGAAAGAAATGCAAGAAACATCCAGACTTTAAGATCTGCCAACCTCATTGGATTCAAGCCTATAATGGACGAAGTCCAGGCTATGCAAATAGAGTCTTTAAGGTCTACCGAGAGATTGCTCCAGTTGCTCGCAAATGTGCAGGGAAGGTTAAGACCCTTGTGCCTGTAGGAAAGGTCGTCGGAGTAGTCAGCAGGGAAGGGAAGAATATATCAAAGGAAAGCGTGTTGAGGGAAGCTTCGTCTTCTCATGAAATTGACTAAAATTCAGCGTACATGTACACTATAGTCTAAATCACAATAGGCTATAGGCTTGAAATGTCAACACAAAATTCCATCGCATGCACAAACGACTACGTTAACACTGTTCTCAAAATGACTCGACAGTGCAGCAAACGACGCTGTACTGGTACCCTCACAGAAGTATGGGTACAATATGACGAAGACGATTCGATCTTCATAGAGAACGAGTGTACAACCTGCGGGAAGGTTCTCCGCCAGCGAAGAGTGAAAGATGCACCTTACTATCAGCCATCCAGACGCCCCTAGGGCACTCATTACACTAGACGGACGCCCCATTGAATGCATTGAAGCCAATGATGAAGAGGGTTGGGTTGTGGTACTAGACCTAGCCAGCATGGTTGACATGGATATCGATAATGAGACCGAACTAGACATCACAGACATTAACGATGAAAATGCATACGACGATGATGGTCCAGTTATCAGTGATGGACAAGGCATCGAAATGAAGACAAAGAAACGTTATGGCAAGGTGCTAATCATCATCAAGGGAGATTAAATGTCCGACGATGTTTATCTACCAGAAGCCTATGAACTACTGAAGCTTAGTGGTATCTACTATGTCGTTGGGATGATAGACGAGGGTGATCTTACTGACATCCACATGCACATCCTCATGAAAACACTCACACCCGAGTGGAATAGACCCATCCATATCTTTCTCAATAGTGTCGGAGGAGATTGCCAAGAAGGCTGGGCACTCATTGACCTTATTGATTGGGCCAAACAAAACGGGAACATAGTAAAGACGATTGGTATGGGTCAGATCTGTAGTATGGCCAGTTGTATTCTAGCAGCTGGTTCTACGGGCCACCGCATGCTGACAAAGAACTGCGAGATGATGATTCATGCTCCTATTATTGGACACATGGCGGGGAACTTACATCAAATTGCAGAGACTACGATAGCAATGAAAGCAGAGCACGCTCGACATGAACGTTTTTGGGTAGAGCATTCAAAGTATCGGACAGTAAAAGCTATTAGAGAGAACTTCTTGGGAAGAGAAGACCACTGGTTATCCCCCGATGAAGCACTAGAGCATGGGATTGCTGATGCAATCGCCGGTACACTCAAAGTAGAGGAAAATGTTCAGACCGATAACGTACCGCCTAAGAAAAAGCAGAGTAGCAAGAAGAAAGCCAAAGGAAAGTAAAATAACACCCAGATAAACAGGACAGACATGAGAACGAAAGGCCTAGATGGAGAGACAATTTCACAACTCGCTTGGCAAAAGTTGCAACAACAAGGTGGACTTGTGCGGCTCACCTATGGAGCGCCTCCCCTAGTTACACCATCGGTTATAGCGGGTACAGTAGCAACAAGATATGTTGGTAAGTCACTTGATGGCAATAATGGACATCCCCGCATCTATCAAGTCACAGTCCATCGAGGTGGTGACTTCTTGATCAGCAGGAACTATCCAGACGCTGCTATTGCTCTAGCAGAACATGAGGTCCTTCTTCATGGTTACTTCGGTGGATGTGCCTTCATAGAGCAAATTGCTACCAACCATATGCCGATAGCAAAACATCTATCAACACCTTGTCCATTATGCGATGCCAAGTTTGTCTTGAGGAAAGGTAAGTGGGGTCACTTCTATGGGTGTATGAATTACCCTGAGTGTAAGGGATCAGCATCAGTCAACGGGAAAGTCACAGAAAAAACCATGGAAGAATTCATTAACAAGAAGGACCACAAAGATAGACGGATTCAGAATGCCACGATAGACTGATGATGTGAATGCGATCCGAGCTAGCAAAATAGCCCAGCTGCTCTCAAACGAAAAGGGAGAGACATGTCTCCATTGTGGATGCTGGGGCATCGTAGGAACCTCACACAAACGTAGTTTTTTCCTTGCAACTCCAGTAGTTACCTGCTACTATTGTCAATACGAGTGGATAGATGAAACAGATAGAAAACCCGAAGGCAAAGCAGGCACTCGATAGAATCATAGAGGTCATGAATACATCTGACCTTACAATCATCGACCAGCTACATGTCCTTTCAAATTTAGTCATGGCCACAGGTGCATCCCTAGCAGGATTCAACGGAGAGGTGCCAGACATGGAGACCCTACAAAGTCAAGATGTATTGAACCCCACCCTGGACGTAGCACTAATGCTACAAGGTACACTGATGTGCCAATGGGTAGAAGATTTTAAGCAAAAACCAGTGTTGTCCGACCTGGCAAAGAAGACACAGGAGTAACAATGAAAGAATCACTTCAGCTCGCCTTTTATAAAGGCGTAGGAGGGAAGTACGGCGCACTTCAGTTCCAACCACAGCAGCCTCACTATTATTGTGACGATTGCAAGAAGAAAGTATACGAACCGGGTAAATTACCTGCTACCGGATGTCCATCCGGGAACTGTAAAAATCACGGCAGCGAGAAGCGCATGAAAACCCGAGAGGGGTGCGTGTTTGTCGAAGTTGCGAATACCACTGCTCCCAACAAGTATAATTGGGACAACAAGACCACAATCGCTCTGTCTAACAACGACATGAGTACGCTAATGCTAGTTCTAGAGGGAGGCCAACCTGGCTCTGAAGCTAAAATCATGCACGACCCAGGTGCGAAAAGTCCCAATGCAGGCAAGGTTAGTAAGAATCTGTCTGTCTCGTCACCCCAAGGAGTACTCAAGGGTGGAGTATTTGTTAACATTCGCTACAAAGCAGGGAAAGACGAACGCAAGTATATGGTCCCACTCAACCCATCCGAAACGAAACGCCTGGCAATCTGTATGAGACAGGCAATCATCTCGTCAGTGAACTGGTAAGGAGCTCAGATGTCGGACAACACCAAAAAGGTTCTAGAGGATCTCCAAAAGAAAGTAGCAGCACTTGAAGAGAAAGCGCCAGATATCCCATATACTAGGTGCTACATTGCCACAGGATATGATGAAGAAGCAAACATTACAATCTTCATGTCCCATACATATATGCCAGGGAAGACAACATATCATCGTCACTCCCATATCGTTAAGGGAGACGACCAAACTAAGGCTGCCCGCCTGGCCCTTCATAGTCTCTTCCAGTCTATGCTCTATACAACTGCAGGTACGCAAGTAGAGGTTACAATCGACAACGCCGATCTCATAACATTGTTCTCTTCACCTGCTCCAATTGGAGATGAATTACTGGATGAGATCAAAGACGAAATGTATGCGATCGGCGTTCCAGTAGTCTTCGAGAGACCTGGAGATAGTGTTCTCTTCAAAAAAGCAATAACAGATATTGTAACAATATATTTCGCTAACCGACCGCAGGAAGACAATGCTGACAGTGACAGGAGTAGTGTTCATTCCCCAGGGAGTGATAGTTCAGAAGCAACAAACTAAACAAGGCTGGTACTATAAGTTCCTTGCGGTCTCGAAACACCCTCGCGATGACAAGCGAATCCCCAATAAGATTTCTCTTTTTATACCCAACGATAAGAAAGAAAGAGCCGACAAGGTTATCAAGCCTGGCGTGATGATTCATATCAGAATCGCCGAGCTAAATGGCTATCAGAGCTCACCAGATAAACCAGTGCTATCACAAGTAAGCACACATTGGGACAGGATTGAGCTTCTCACTCGCGTCCCTGGGAGAGACAAACAATGAGTGGAAGTATTATCGACGTAGACAGGATGAAGAAGATTAGTTCAGGCTTCATCGATCCACAAGAGAACGAAACCACTATTGAGGAAGCTTACAAAGAGATCCACGATTGGTGTGGAGAACAAATGCAGGGAGATGAACGGAATACATGTAAGGACCATGCTTACCCTTTTCTAGCTTCTATGACGACAGAGATCGTACGTAAAATCTTTGGAGACGAAGGAGCGGCCGTTATCCTTGCATCCAACCCCTTTGTCCGTGTATTAATGGTACATTCCATCATGGCAGGGTTCTATTCATACCATATGATGAACCAGCGCAACTTCCAATTCAATACTGTCGAAGAAGAAATCACTGAGCAACAGCTACACGATATCCAAATGGCCCAAGGGATCGTTGAGGCTACTCTCACCGCAATCATGGCAGGTCAAGATCCTGGCGAAGTATTCCGTTATCTTTACAAATCGGGTCAACTAACAGACGAAGACGTAGAGAACTACGGCCTCGAGGAGCTAGTTGCTGATGTCGAACAAGACGAGCCAGAGCCTTCCAACTAGCAAAGATTACGACATTGCTGTACTAGAGGCTCTCTCCTACGGCGACATGAAGGAAGAACATCTGCTTGAAGCTATCGACGATAAGTTCCTCTTCACTCTGTGTAGGTGTCTAGACTGTAATGCGTACAAGGGAAGATCAACAATACAAGCTGACCTCACAGCTACGTTAGCTAGACTACACAGACAGAACCGCATCAAGATAGACAATCACCTCTGGCACGGAGTAAAAGACATGAGCATCCTCGGACATCTTACCAACCCAAAAGACGAGATCTTCGAGAACCTCGAGGAGCAGTTTATCAGCTTTTGGTTGAATGGATTCGCAACGAAAGTTGTGCCGGGACAAGACCCCCAAAAGAATATCAGGCGACTCAGTGCGGTCCTTGTGATGACTCCTCTGATTATCAAGGCTACTCCATATGATAAAATGCCCAGTTCCCTCTCTGTCTACACCACGACAGGGTTATTCCTGGGTTGGGTGCCTCGATCTATTCAGCGAGTGATTAGTCAGCGCCTCAACCGCATAGAGACTGGAGAGATTATAGATTTTGGTGATGCGTGGCCGGGTAGTCCTCACATCAGACCGAGGGTGCAGTTCAGTTACAATAATGGACCAAAAGTAGACCACTTTCTAGCGAGAGCATTGAGCGTGGTCAAATGAAACCTCTACATATCTTCACCTTCAAAGCTACCAATACCCAACAAGAGGTTGCAGCCAAATGGGCTGGTCTAGCTACTACTGGGAAGATTATTCTTCATCGGATTCCACAGCAAAATCCAATAGAAGTATTGGGCGCGGGCGACGTGGTTGTTACATTTGGTCAAGTTGCCGCTTCGCTAGTACGACAAGCAGAAATTTCTCTCTACCATGCAGAACTCCCGTCTTTCGCTTGCCTTAGCCCTGGAAGAAAGAACGAAACTACACGAGCTTGGGCAAAGGCAAAACTCGAAAGACTCTCTTCTCCTCTAGAAGAAGACAAAGAGATAGAGATCAAGAGGATAGACATAGACAAGCTCGAAGAGCACGAGGGTGCCTATAAGGACATGATGGGAGAGAATATCTTCCTTGCATGTAAATCCGGAGAGATACTTGAAATCAATCAGTCAGGAGAAAGCAAGGAGAATATGGCTATCTCTTTTACTGAATTATTTGCAGTTCAACAAATCATCAACGTGCTAGACGTGGAACAAGTACGTATCGTTCGAAAGACCTAACAGACAAAAGGAAACATCATGACAACAGACACCACCGCAATTTACAAGACAAGCATGCAAGAAATCCAGGCATGCATCCAGGCGTGCGTACCCATCCTATGGATAGTGACTCACGAAGAGGCGCGCTTTGCCCAAGCCTTCGAAGAGGAAGTAGCCAAACCCGAAAAACGAGAGATCCTACATTGGTCAGCTTACCGAGGTGTGATTCCAGGAGAGGGAGGGAAACTAGAAGAACCTGGCATGGCACAAGGTGAGTGGGTGAATACTCAGGCTCCTATTGCTGCGGTCGAAGCACTTCTCCGAATCAATCCAGCCAAGAAGTACGAGGGTCAAGCGGTGTTCATGAAGGACTTCGGACCACACATTAACCCAATCGTGGCTCGCCAGCTTCGTGATGTATACCAAGTACTGATCAACACCAAGAAAACTCTCGTAATCGTTAGTCCAACCGTTGGTTTTGGTAACAACGCAAGCGGTGGCGTTGAACCTACTCTCGAGAAGTGTGTCACCGTTGTGGACTATAAGCTCCCCAACCGCGCACACATCAAGGAACGTATTTCTGGGACACTCGACAGCATTAAAGCACACCATCAAGATAAGGGCATCAAGTCCCAAACCAAACTTATTTATACAGAGGATGAAATTAATGAATTTGCGGGGGCATTGCTAGGTCTCACCGAAATAGAAGTAGATAATGCTGTCATGACATGTATCACACACGCCAAGGCTCTTGTAACTGAGAACCTACTCCTCCAGAAGGAACAGATCATCAAGCGCGGGGACGTGCTGGAATTTATTAAGGTTAAGCCTGGTTTCAGTGAGGTTGGAGGGAATGAGCAACTCAAGAACTATTTGAAGCTGTACAGCGAACAGTTCAGTGAGGCAGCAGCAGAGTTCGGCGTAGACCCCATCAGGGGAGTCCTCATGGTAGGTGTACCGGGCTGTGGTAAGTCACTCACAGCTAAAGCAGTAGCAGCCGAATGGAACCTCCCTCTCCTGCGATTGGATGTGGGTAAGGTCATGACTGGCTTGGTAGGTGGATCAGAAGGAAAGATGCGACAGGTAATTGACCAGGTTGAAGCGGTTAGCCCATGTGTACTCTGGATCGATGAGATTGAGAAGGGTCTGTCTGGTACAGGCAGCTCCAACTTCTCGGACGGTGGGACAATGGCTCGCGTGTTCGGTACTCTGCTCACAGCGATGGAAGAGAGAATGGATGGAGTGGTAATCATCGCCACTGCAAACGACATCCAGGCCCTACCACCTGAGCTCATTCGTCGTTTCAGCGAGGTGTTTTTCGTTGATCTACCAACAGATTCAGAAAGGGATACCATCTTCCGCATCCACTTCGACAAGAAGGGGCGTGATCCGGTCAAGCTGAAGATCGATATGGAAGCATGTGTAAAAGCTTCCGAACTCTTCACGGGTTCTGAGATCGAGAAAGCAGTCCAGGAGAGCGTTGCCCGAGCCTTCCATGGAGGTAAGGTGAAGGTCAACACAGAACATGTTATTGGTGCAATCGCGGATACCAAGCCGATCGCCGTAACCATGGACAAGAAGATCGGTGCCATCCGAAAGTGGGCCAAGGGTAAGGCACGTTATGCCTCAGCCGAGGCCGAGAAGGTCTACAAGACCCCCAAGAAGGTAGGGGTAAAGGCTGGAACAACCGACCTAGGCCGGTTCGGAGCTGTCAAGTAAATGAGCGTTGAAGCGGACGCAATCAAGCAATCCCTAGAGATGAACCAGGGGTTGTACCTCCGACAGCTCACAGACGAGGCACTATTGAAAAGTTCAACGCCTAGATAACACCATCTTTGAAGAGGGAGACGAATCCAGTGATGATGATGCTAGAGCTGCTGCTGAAACCTCAATCCATAAACTAGAAAGGGACTAACATGCATATCATCTGGCAACCAACCTTCGCCTGCGAGAAAAACTGTCCGGGGTGCTACCTTGCAGGTGGAAGGTTGGCCAGGAATCTACCTGGTGATGAGTACATGGGCGATCTAGCTTTTCGTCTAACACACGATGACAAGTTCAACCCAGAGCAGCTCACGCTCTCCCTTGATAACGAGCCTACCAGCGTCGGCCTGTACGCAATGCAGCGTTTGGCCGAGGAGCTCCGGAAGATGGAGAATCCTCCTGGTTTCTACCTGACCTTCCGTGATGAAATGAGCGGAGCTCACTGGAGCAAGGCAGCAGAAAAACTGGGAATCGGCTTCGAGCCGAAGGCGGTCGCCTTTTCCAACGTAACCAATCCTTCTTTCATGGGTGATATCCTTGTTAACAAGGATCGAAAGATGACAGTGGGATTCAATCTGCTGGCTGGAGAGGAGACTCCCGAGCTACTGGAGATCATCTCGCTCTTTGATTTCATCTACCTACTGGTGCGCAAGCCCAAGCTAGGTCAGCGCTTCAAGCAAGAGGACATCGAGCAGTGGTTCAGAACGCGTGAGACGCTCGACAAGGCCGGCATCACCTATGTACAAGACAAGTGCATGGAGAACGCCTACAACGTCGCCACGGGCGTCCAGGAGGGCTGTCACGCAGGCATCAGCATCAAGACAGTTTGGCCTGACGGACAAGAGACTGGATGTCCCTATAACAGCAATGGGATAGAGGAGAATGGCGGGGCCTGTCATGCATGTCACCTGCCCTCTGCTTTACAAGAGTACTGGAAGGGAAAGGAATAGATGTCAAGCTATAAATACTGTTTCAAGACACCAGATGAGCCAAGCCCACACAACCACAAGGATCTTCTCGAAATGTTGCAAGGAACAAAACCCCCACCAAAAAAGAAGAAGACAATGACAACCCGAAAAGCGAGCATAATTACATCAACAAAGATTGTGACTGAAGTTGCTGGACCAGAACTCGAAGATATCGAGGGGAAAGAAGAGATTACAATTAAACATGAAGGCAGCATTAACCTTCGCCAGGCAGATGTAACAAAAATAATGCCCTACCTTCTCTTCTTTGAGAAATGGGGTAGATTACCCCGAGAAGGTGAGGACCTGAAGGCTCAGCCCCCTGTGGTAGCGACTCGCAAGAAGCACCAACCAAAGAAGAAGGTGAAGACAGCTCCATCACGTATGGATGGGGTAAAATAATGCCGATCAAAGCCGCTGGAACGACTCTTGCAATCAACGATCACCAAGGATGGGAATTGTTTCTCGACGATAGATTAGATGGAGAGGGAAGACTTGTGCTTCGAAATAACCATGATGATATCTTGTTAGTTTTGACTCGTGATGACTTAGTCCAGCTCCTACCATATCTTCATCGGTTTATGTCACTTGGTTCGTTTAGTGAGGAGCCAAATCAAAGTCTACCATCACTACAGCAAGTAAAGGTCCGTGGCCTCGAACAGCATCACCAACGTGTACATCGAACAGACCAATACAGATGATTGCTCGCTGTCCTAAAGACCCGACCCACAACAGATTCACCACGACAGGGCATGTCATGGAGGAATGGCTTGTAGATGAAACTGGCGAATTCATCCAAAAGGTCCAATTCCTTGAAGCAACAGTGGGCCCTCAAATCGAAAACATCTGGACTTGCTACGAATGTGGCACAGAAGCACAAGTAGAGGAATAATCCATGGGAAATCCAGCACCGTCAATCACACCAGTAGTTTGTATCTTTCACAACAGTGACATGGACGGCCACTGTGCGGGTGCAGTTGTACGCCACAAATTCCCTGACGCCATCATGTTAGGTATGAACTACGGTGATGAAGTTGAGTGGGACAAAATCCCCATGGGCTCTATTGTTTACATGGTCGACTTCTGCCTTGAAGACTACATGGACATGGAGGCTCTAGTAAACAATGCGAAGGAAGTGTACTGGTACGGCCATCATACCACTGCTCTAAATAACATGGAGCAGCATGGACTATTGACTCAATTCACGGACTGGATCTGTGAGCCTGACGCGCCAATAGGCGCTTGTGAACAAACCTGGCTCAAGCTACATCCTGGTAAGGACGTGCCAACGGTCGTGAAGATGTGCAGTAGGTATGATGTGTGGGACTTGGACGACGATGTACTAGCCTTCCAGTATGGCATGAAACTCTATCCCACCTGGCCAACAGGAGAGGATTCAGAGCGCTTCTGGTATGACCTGCTCAGTCCAGGAGTAAGGAGCTCAGCGGCAGATCTAATTAAGAGCCAAGGCGAGCCAATATATAAGTACCTCCAGCTTAATTGGGAGAGGCGAGCCAAACATTCTACCTTCACTGTGGAGATCCAGGGAGTTAGGTTCCTTGCTTGTAATAATGGGCCAAACTCCTCCTCGTCACTTGACTCGGTCTTCGATCCGGAGATCCACGACGCCTTCCTTATTTTCTATTGGACAGGGAGCAAGAAGGAATGGCGCTTCAGTATGTATTCCAATAAGGATAACGTGGACTTGGGGAGCATTGCTTCCTCCTTCGGCGGTGGAGGAAAGGAGAAAGCTGCTGGTTTTGCAAGAGAGGAATTACCTGACGAATTGGCAACAATCATGCTTGCCAAGTAGTTCCAGAGGACTTATATTAGTAGTTCTCTCCTACCACCCCACCCGGAAGAAAGGACAATGAATGGAAGAAAAACAAAAGGAACTACTAACGGATGCACTAGAGGATTCCCGGAAGTTTTACGAACAATGGATTGAACAATTCGGAGGGTGGTACCATGTCCAAGGCAAGACAATCCCCGAGTGGAGAGACCACTTTCGCATCAACCTACCTTCTGACATTGGGACAGAGACATGTAAATCTGTCGATATCAAACTGATCTCCTTGTTCCAGGAAGCTCATGGATACAAAGGGAAAGCAGAAGCTGCACTCTCCATGGCGAAGGCTGGCTATGCTAGCAAATTTAGAGCTGGCTATGCGAGTTTGGTGAGAAGTTTTACCACCCCCGGCAAGAAGCTTCCTGCAAAGGATACGCTCGCCACGCTCACGGAAGAGAAGCTTGGTAAGGAGAAAGACGCCCTTGCCATGGGTGAGACAGAGGTAACCTTCTGGAAGGAAATGCTCGCCAACCTCAACACCGTTCGCAAGATTATCGAAAATGCCACGCTCAACATCTCTGTTGAAGCGAAGGCTCTCAACTACCAGAATATGCTGGATAATATCGAGAGGAAGGAGAACCACAAATGACAGACCGTACGGAACAAGTAGCTAACAACCTAGAAGACAAGCAACCAATCATGAAGAAGATGCCACCAGAAGAAGATCCACTCCGCTGTGGCTATCTGGTCGGAATCGACAAGGACGGAAAACCTGTCTTCGAGATTGTGGGTGCTTCACCCGACATCGTAACGCTCTCTGGTCTTCACACCATGGCTGGCAAGAAGATCGACGCCAACATGGAAGCAGCTACAGGCGGCGGCTGGCCCTTCGTAGCCAATCAACTCGAACGTCTCGTACAGCTACTAAAAGGATTTCGGGACAACACAGAAGAGCAGAGCCCAGACGAGATTGACCTCACAGCGGAACAAGAGACGGGAGAATAATGAACGAATCAGCAGAGATCCTCAGTCAACTCGTGGTCCACATGAAATATTCACGTTACCAGAAGAGTTTGGGGAGACGCGAGACATGGGCCGAACTGGTAACCCGCAACATGGACATGCACATTCGGAAGTACCCGGAGCTTGAAGCGAGTATCCGTGGATACTACGAATTGGTCTTTCAAAAGAAGGTTCTGCCTTCAATGCGTGCACTCCAGTTTGGCGGGAAGCCAATTGAGATCAGTCCCAACAGAGGATACAACTGTTCCTTCACACACATCGATCACCCAGAAGTCTTCCCGGAGATCATGTTCCTCCTGCTCGGCGGGAGCGGAGTCGGCTACAGCGTGCAGAAACATCACGTAGAGAAACTTCCCGAGGTGAAGGCTCGCCTTACGAGAAACCGTCGTTTCCTAGTCAGTGATTCAATTGAGGGTTGGGCCGATGCCATCAAGGTGCTCATGCGCTCCTACTTCGGGGGCCTGTCTGTGCCTCGATTCGACTACTCGGATATTCGCGAGAAGGGGACACCCCTTGTTACGTCAGGTGGAAAGGCTCCGGGACCACAGCCTCTCCATGACTGTATCCACCACATCACAGCCATCATGGAACAGGTTGAGCCAGGCACAAGACTGTCCCCCCTCCAGGCACACGATGTCATCTGTCATATTGCAGATGCTGTGCTGTCAGGAGGAATAAGGAGAGCGGCGTGTCTTGCACTCTTCTCTATGGATGACGAAGAAATGATGTCTTGTAAAACAGGAGACTGGTGGGAAGCTAACCCTCAGCGAGGACGTTCTAATAACTCCGTTTGTGTAGTGAGACATAAGATCAAGAAGGCACGCTTCATGAAGCTGTGGGAAAGAATTGCCCATGGTGGTGGAGACCCATCATTCTACTTCACTAATGATAAGGAGTGGGGAACAAATCCTTGTGGTGAAATCTCAATGAAGACTAACCAGTTCTGTAATTTGGCTACTATTAATCTTGCAGACGTAGTCGACCAGGCAGACTTCAATGCACGAGTGGAAGCGGCTACCTTCCTGGCTACACTTCAGGCGACCTATACGGACTTCCACTACCTACGTAACATATGGCAGAAGACATCTGATAAGGAAGCCCTGATCGGCGTATCCCTAACTGGTATTGCATCCGATGAAGCCATGGATCTGGACTTTCAGGAGGCTGCAGAATTAGTACTGGAGATAAATAAGAAGTGGGCAGCCAAGATGGGTATCAACTCCGCAGCTCGCGCCACTACCATCAAACCATCAGGCACGTCATCACTAGTTCTAGGCTGTAGCTCAGGTATCCACGCATGGTGGGCACCATACTACGTTCGTCGTCTACAGGTGCTAAAAAACGAGGCCGTCTACAAGTACATGAAGCGTCGTATGCCTCAGCTTGTAGAGGATAGCTTCGAGAAGCCCACAACCCAAGCGGTAATCTCCATCCCAATGAAAGCTCCAGACGGAGCTGTCTACCGTCATGAGCCCGTGCTCGACCAGATGGAGCGTATCAAGCAATTCAACATGGAGTGGGTACATCCAGGCCACGTGAGCGGAGAGAACACCAACAACATCAGTGCAACCCTAACCCTCAACGAGGACGATTGGGATCTAGTAGGTCGTTGGTTGTGGGAGAACAAGAAGTTCTACAACGGACTGACTATCATTCCTCGTGATGGCGGTAACTACAAGCAGGCTCCACACGAAGAGATCACGCCCGAACAGTACGAAGATATGATGGAACACATCAAGTCCATCAACATGAAGAGCGTGACAGAAGAAGAAGACAACACGAACCTCACAGATCAAGTAGCTTGCGGAGGTGGATCTTGTGAGCTCAAGTAAGGGAGTTTGGTGAGAAGAAATGTGGAAATATAAAACAAGTTCGTTTGATCGTAACTTTAACAGCATCGAGGATTGGCTTAACCAGATGGGAGGGGAGGGCTGGGAGCACTACGCTAACTACAGCCAACTATTCCTGTTCAAGAAGCAGGAACTCACCTTCGCAGTAGCCACCCTCGAGAGCACCGTTGAAGATCAGCTGCCTGCACCAGGAGACATGTATACAGTGAAGAACGACGCCATCGCTAAATAAATATAGGCAACGCCAGCCTCCTCCTGATATACTTCAGCCTTGGAGGAACAGATGGACGAACCGAATATTTATGATGATTGGCAGACCCTACCCTATGTGGATGAGTGCCGCCGAGTCATCGCGGAGATGCTAAAACAAGCAGTCCGCGACTACCTCAATCTCGACAAGAGCCGAGACGCACAGGACAAAATAGACTGGCAGTTCGCCGAGGCTTTTCTCTTTGAAGAAGAGTATCGGGTTAACTGGGGCGGACAAGAACGCTCACTCGAAGAGTTTCTGGACATACTCGGCATCGAAGTAGATCCATTCCGAGAAAAACTCCTGCAACAGAAGATACGACTCGACCATGCCTACAGAAAAAAGAAAATGATAGAGGATTAGATGATCACATTTACCAAGACAAAAGAGAACATAACGATGGTGCTTGATGACGAACTAATTACCTTCAGTAGCGAGCACCCCAAATTTAAAGAAATTACCGAACTAATCGATGGTGGAGATGACGCGGTTCTCCTATCATATCTTGCCCCCATGATGGGAAAGAAGCGTTCGCGGATAGACCTACATATCCGTATGCTAAGAGCAATACAATCAAATGAAAATTGAGAGAGTCTATCTAGCGGGCCCCATGGAGGACACCGAGGATCTTGGTACAGCTTGGAGAGAATCATACGCTGTTGATTTCGCTGAGCACCTCGACGCACATTGCATTTCACCAGTTCAAACAGAACGAGCTATGCACCGTGTTGACATCCCAGCTGACATCGCCACGGACTTCAAGAAGGATAATCCCGTGGAGTTCGAGAAGCTCGTCCGGCGCTTCGTGGACTTGGATATAGCCCTGATTGACATGTGTGACATCACAATAGTCCGATGGGAAGGAGAAGGCATGTGCGGCACAATCGCCGAGGTTCATCACTGCTACGTGACCAATAAGCCCGTCTTTCTGGTCACCTCCAAGCCAGCCCACGAAGTACCAGGTTGGATGCTTGCCCAGATTGGGTATCAGAACGTATTCCGAACACTGCCCTGCTTGCTTGGTCACCTTGGCGACCTGAAGCACGGGAAGGAGGAATACTACTGGGGAGACAGATGATGAAACATTTCAAGATAACCATCCTCGTCAGCTACGAAGACGAAGCACTGCCAGAAGACATCCAGGGACAGCTGGCTGACAACGTAGTTAGATGTGTAGAGAACGCCGAGCTACTCAATGATGGTGACCTAGAGGCCATAATCGTAGACTACGACCACGAAATAGAGGAGAGGGTATGAGCGAGAAAGAGTACGAGACAAAGGACTCCGGACACAGACAGGAGTTCGAGACAGGAGCCGTTCGTGACAGACAGGAAGGAAAGGGCCGATATGACCTCATGTCCGTCTTCGCCATGCAGCGCCTAGCAGGTGTGCATGAGAGAGGCGCGGCAAAGTATACTCGATGGTTACCAGTTTCGAGTTGGCCTGTGGTACAGAATATGGCAAACTCATGTTCATGCCAAAACAACCACATTGTCACCCAAACGCTAGATACTATGCGCGCGGTATGTGTAGATCCTGCTACGAGAAAGATCTTCGAAGGCGAAATCGCTCTTATGCTGAGAGACAGAGAAAGAACGCTCAACAGTGGACAGTGGACAACCGAGAAAGAAAGCAAGCTATTGATCGCACTTACCAGAAAGATCCTCGGAACCGAGAAAGACGAAAGCTCAGAGAAAGAGCTAAAAGACTTTCTCGGTTTGGTGTCACGCCTGAGCAAGGAGACAGAATCCTTAGCTCACAAGGAGGAGTCTGCGTCATCTGCGGAAAAGACCCAGGACCGAGATGGTTTGACTGCGACCATGACCACGCTACAGGAGAATTTCGAGGATTCTTATGCCCAAAATGCAACAAGGGTATCGGCCTTCTTGGAGATTCTAAAGACGGTCTTCGCCGCGCACTCTCATACTTGCAAAATCCACCAGGAACTCAAATTAACTGATGATATTGCGATAGAAGACAAAGTGTTTCTCCAGTTCTACGACGGCAACCGCAACTGGGAGAAGGGTATGCCGCTCTCCCGCTTCCTGGACAGCGCCATCCGACACCTGCTCCAGCTCATGGAAGGAAAAGATGATGAAGACCATGCCGCCCAGGCACTCTGGAATATCGCTGCTTACATCCATATCAAGGAAATGATCGACCGGGGACTACTACCAGCTGAGCTAGACGACATGCCCTGCTACATGCCAGAGGACGCAGATCCCAACAAGTGGAAGAAATGAGTGATAGATACTATCAGATAGAAACAGTCAAGAAGATCTGGGATTTCAGAAACGGCATGCACCTAGAATTGAGGGACGACTGTGCCGGTCTAGACTTGTTGCAAATCCGTCAATATGAGGGAGCCGATGAGAGAACCTCCATCAGCATATCATGGGAAGAAGCAGACCTATTACAAATCGCACTACTAGGGCTACTAGAGGAGAAGGCCAAGCATGGCAAAGAAGAAGAAACAAAAGAGAGAGGATAATCCGGAATTCGATAAGCTAGATCCCAACGTGCAAGCCACCTTCCACATGCTGGAAAAACAATTTGGACAAGGCATTATCAGCTTCGGCAACATGCTTAAGCAAGTCGATGCACCTCGTACACCTTCTGGTAGCTTATCCCTCGACATCGCACTCTCTGGTGGATGGGGACTGGGCCGTGTCGTGGAGATCTACGGGCCGGAGAGCTCCGGGAAAACAACCCTCGCCCTCCATGCTATCGCTGAAGCCCAGAAGACAGATGGCTTGTGTGCGTTCGTAGACGTAGAGCATGCCCTAGACCCAGTCTATGCTTCAGCACTAGGCGTAGATATGCAACACACCTTCTTTAGCCAACCAGACTGCGCAGAGGACGCCCTAGATGTAGTCGAGGAACTTGTCCGTTCCGGTGGTTTCCGCGTAATCGTAATCGACTCTGTATCAGCTCTCGTACCACGCACAGAGTTGGAAGGAGAAATGGGCGATCACTCCGTTGGTACGCAAGCCAAGCTCATGTCGAAAGCTATGCGTAAACTTGCAGGAGCTGTACGCAAGAGCGGCACCCTGCTCATCTTCATCAACCAGATCCGGATGAAGATCGGCGTTATGTTTGGATCACCCGAAACAACGTCAGGAGGCAATGCGCTCAAGTACTTCGCATCCCAACGAGTCGACATTAGACGTATTGGTGCAGTGAAGAAGGGTGATGCAATCATCGGCAATGAAACCCGAGTGAAGGTGGTAAAAAACAAGATTGGTCCTCCATTCACACAAGCAGAGATTCGTATCATGTATGGGAAGGGGTTAGACAGTACCCTTGACCTGCTTAGACTCGCAGTCCGCGATGATATCGTAGAGAAGAGCGGTGCATGGTATGCATACGAAGACAGTCAAACAGAATATCTCCGATTGGGACAGGGCGAGACCAACGCTTGCACCTTCCTCAATGAACATCCGGACATCAAAGAAAACGTCCGCAGACAAGTGATGGGTGAAGATGTACTACAAGCTAGTGAAGAAGAGCAGCAAGAGGACACTGAATGAAACCATTCATTAAATGGGTAGGCGGCAAACGCTCCATTCTTCAGAGACTCGTAGAAGAAATGCCCTCTTCCTACACCCATTACTATGAACCCTTCTTGGGAGGAGGAGCGCTCTTCTTTAAAATAAACCCAGAGCGAGCGTATCTCTCTGATGTTAATCCTCACCTAATCACAACATACAAGGCAGTTAGAGATAGCCCAGTGGATCTCGGTGTGCTTCTTCAAGCACATGAATCAAAACACAATAAGGATTATTACTACTCCTGTCGAGACCGATTAAACACTGAGGAAATGGGAATAGAGACTGCCGCACTCTTCATATACCTGAACCGCACCTGCTTCAATGGGTTATGGAGAGTAAATAAGAATGGCCATTTTAATGTACCAGTGGGCAGCTACAAATCGCCCACAATTCATGACCCCCAGACTCTCACAGCAGCATCACAGATCCTTCAGAAAACCTCAATCAAACAACAAAGCTTCGAGAAAATAACAGTACACAAGGGGGCCTTCTATTACCTCGATCCTCCTTATCATAAAACCTTCACAAGCTACTCATCTAATAGCTTTGGAGAGAAACAGCAAGAAGAGTTAGCGAAATTTTGTAAGAAAATTGATAGAGGGGGAGGGTTCTTCATGCTCTCTAACTCAAACACACCCCTTATACAGAAACTATATAAGGAGTTTAATACAAATACAGTACAAGCGCGCAGATCGGTCTCGTGTCAGTCTGAATCCAGGGGAAAGGAGAAAGAAGTTCTTGTCAAAAATTATTCGAATAGAGCTGAGGAAAAAATACAATGTTCTATAAACTAGTGAAGAAGAGCCGCAATCAGAAGACTGGTAAAATGGATCTAATCAGTAGCTCCCAACAGACGTGTCCCCAGACGTGTCCTTTCTTGCCCCTCAATACTGGCGGTTGCTATGGTCACTGTATCCCTCATCTAAAGAGATCTTGGGACAAGTGGAGCAATGGAGAAAGTGGAGCAGTAGACATTAACACCCTCACACGTAAAGTAATACCAACTCTCAAGAAGGATCAAGTACTCCGGTATGGAGAGGTGGGTGATCTACCCGGCGATGGAACAAACATCAACAGGAATGACCTACTGGCCCTCCAGAATGCATTCCGACAAGCAGGTGTCCATGCCTTCACATATACCCACTATCACTCTCTCCCAGGCCGTGCTGGAGCACGTAATATCCAGCTAATGGAGGTCATCAATAGGGATACACGTGCAAACGGCGCAGGACTTACTATTAACCTATCTTGTGAGAGTTTGGCGGTAGCAGAAGTAGCAGCAGCAAACGGTATCTTTGCTACGTGTGTCATTCCGGACGACGGGAAGACAGACTGGAGCAAGAACAAGCGGGTGAAGACTGAGTCTGGCTACCCTGCTCTCGTTTGTCCAGCCGTCTATAAAGACGACGTTCAGTGCATCTCCTGTGGAGGCAAGAATGGCCCTCTCTGTGACAGACGAGGACAGAAGAAGCCACCCATCATCTGTTTCCCAGCCCACGGGAATGGACGCAAGAAGGTAAACGAGGCTACATCATGAATTTTCCGCTCCTAGGCAAGAATAAGGAGGTTGCGCGTGCTGGCTGGTTGGCACTGGAACACGCCTTCCTCCGCCCTGTGTGGCGCGTCCTTCTGAACTTCCCCAAAGCAGCAAATAGGGAGGCGAAAGTGGTGGCAGCCGACTGGGAAAACATGGAGGGAGTCATGTGTGGTCAGACATTTGACTACTACGTGATCGACCGTGATACCTGGACCAAAATCATGGAAGATCGGGACTTCCGAATCGACCTCGATTCCCGCCTGAGAATGAGAGCACTGTGAGTTTCGTAAACCTACACCTTCATAGCTCCTATTCCGTGCTCGATGGAGCTATCCGCTTCCCAGCTCTCGCAGAACGCCTGACCGAGCTGGGCATGACAGCCTGTGCCCTCACAGACCATGGCTTCATGGGTGGGATTCTGGAGTTCCAGAAGGCGCTCGAGAAAAAGAACATCAAGCCCCTGCTTGGAGTGGAGTCCTACTGCACAAACGACCCAGATAATACAGAGAAGAAGACGCGAGATAACGACCACCTCGTACTGATCGCAAAAGACAACGAAGGTCTTCGTCAGCTAATGACTATCCAAGCAGAAGCGGCCATTGATAACTTCTATTACAAGCCTCGCATCTACACCCCGAAGCTCGAGAGACTAGCAGGTCATGTGATCGTCACAACTGCCTGTTTGAAGGGAATCCTGGGCCAGCATATGGATAGGGAGATCGACGAGTTTGGAATAGTACAACGAGTTAGTTGTACAACAGGCTTGTTGCCTCGACTGAAATGGTTGAAGGGAGTGTTCGGCGAAGATCTATACCTCGAGACCCAAGCATGGGACGATGAGACCCACATCCAGGAGCGCTACAACGACACCATCATCGGACTAGCCCGATATAATGACATCAAGCTCGTGATAACGAACGACTGTCACTATCTACGTAAGGAAGACCATGCATACCACGAGAGAATGATGGCTATGCAGCTTGGTAAAACCTATGAAGAGTATATGGCGTCGGACATGATGAAGTATGGGAACAACTTCTATGTGAAAACACCGGCGGAGATGCAGGAAGCAGCGACAGAGATGGGTTGTCCAGAGGCAGTAGAGAACACACTTGAAGCAGCTGAGAAATGTAATACACATATTGAAACTGGGGTGTACCACCTCCCAGTCTACAAACCGAAAAATGCACCGGACTACGAAGAGTTCAAGAAATGGAGAGATGAGCGTGCTACATACACTCAACACAGTAAAATCGACCATCAAGAAGGTGACTAAGTACGACAAGCTGGTCTGGCAGGAAGTCATCATGGATGCCCTTCGCGGGTCACACTGCATGTGCCTACGTTGTGACAACTTGGGAGACTGCAAGATCGCCAAGAAGCTATACAAGATATGCATCAAGGACAATGTGGCTATAGTAATCACACGCTGTCCTGATTGGAAGCCAAATGCCGCGTAAAAACAAAGGCACCGTCAAGTGGACCGCCACCACAGACATCCCACCCAACATCCAGACAATAGCCCGATCACCCGGTAGTCATATATACGAATGCAACGTCTGTAATAGCACAGAGAGCGGCATCTGTGCATCAGACCGTGAGATCCTGATGTTCTGCAACTGGCACTACAGCAGGTCACCGGAATGCTTCAAAGCCCAACCACCCCCAATCCCTCTCCTGCCCAAAAAGCCCAAGAAGCCCAAGAAGGCAAAGAAGGAGGAACCATCCCAAGAGAGTTTGGTGGGAAGTATGGTGTCAGTGCCGTCTGGTATCACCGTAAAGTCGAACAACCCCAAAAAGAAGTCATCAATACTAAAGAGAGGAGGCGATAAGAAGATAACGGAAGTGGGCCCTGACTGGGTCCGCTGGAAATCCGGGTCCTACTGGGTCCAAGCAAGGAAGATAGATGTCCTCTAATATGTGGATTATCCACTGCGAGAATGAATACTCAGGCGAATGGTTCAACATCGAAGGCCTATTCAGCGACGAGAGACTGGCTCGCAACATATGCGGGGATCTCAATGCTTGCGCCGAGGCTAGCAAAGAAGAGGACAATAATCTACACGAGATGTTCCACGGAATATACCGTATCAAGAAGGCACAGGTGTCAAAGACTGGCACTCAATGGAGAGAAGAACACTGGTGGGGCCGTAAGTACATGGACGGCATCGACAATCACCCAACAGTGAGGGCTCTGGAAAATAATAACCCGCCACACGGTGGCAAGCCAGGAGTATGAATGGGACAAGTAATGGACAACAAGCCCGCTGAACATAGTATGGAGTGGGCAGTAGAACGTGCAGAGAAGTATGCAGCCGTCACACGCAAGCTGTTTGCAGACGGTAACTATGTCGAAGGCACGAAAAGCATCTCGTGGGAGAAGGACAACTATACCTTCACCAACGGCGAAGCAGTCGAAACTTTCGACGAGCCCCAGCAGGCGATCGATGCCTTCATGGGTTAGCAAGAAGGCTCCTTGCCGTCATCTAGTTAAGGTGATTGACAGGGAGCCACAAATAACTGTTGAGGTCACAGCATTCCCTGCTGAGCCCCGATATGAAGGATGCCGTATGCAGCTCACACCGAAGGAGTTTGGAGAAAAATATGAAAGATCCCACTAAGATCACAATCAAGAACGGTCTACCAACAGGAGAGGGCGGACGTAGTGTTACCCTCGACATCAAGGAAGACTTCAACGAAGAGGCTTATCTCATGCATGTGAGAGCAGGAATGATGGCCCTCTACAGGAATCTACTAGAAAACCTTGGTCACAAATGTGTCAAGTTCTCACCAGGAGACACAGAAACAGAGAGAACAGAGAAACTCCGTCAAGTCATCAAATGTGCCGACAAGTATGCAGAAATGGCTCGCAATCTTCGCATGGTGAAAGGGTAAGTAAACAGGTTGTACTAGAATGATAGAACCAATCTGCTACACGAAAGACAACTGCCCCGTATATGTAGATGGTATGCTTTACGGCTATACAAGTGGATGTTCATTATCACAGAATATCGTTGTTAGCCTCCAGGTAGTTGGTCTAATGCCTCATCGACGCATTACTGTAACCGAAACAATTCCTGGCTCTGGGAACTACCAGCGACTTACTAATCCAACAGATCTAGTTAGAGTAAAAGTCGTTTATCACTACCAAAAGAAACACGTAGGAGAGGTGGTGTGTATTCCTATCTCTACCATCCAGAAGAAATGTACAGTTGCGATGGTGACATACGACCTAGTAGAAGGAAGTGGGACTCATTATAACACTCTGGCTATGACATACCCCGATCCCCTCGATGACATCGTGGTAGTAGAAGACGAAGACAAAACAACCGAAATACTAGATGCACGCATTTACAATATGGAGTGGAACAGATGAATAAGCGTCCTCCAAAGAAAAGCTTTCGAGACCAAGGGTCAACAAAACCACGGCTGCACATGCGGATGTTGTCCCGAGTGCAAACTGGACAGGAAATTAAACCCAAGGAGATATCAATGAGTAGACCAGAGACAGGGAGAATGCAGTTCGGTGATAACTGGACAGGTATTTTTATTAGGGGAGACCACGCCCTTCAGCATGCACTGTGGCTGAAAACAGCACTCCAAAAGTTCGTGCCCCAAGACTCAATGGAATCCCGAGTATGTGAGGGTCTGCTCAAAACACTATCTGCAGTGCAGTCCGATGAAGATAAACAGACGCTAAGGGAATACTCGGAGTGTAAGAGTGAGTAGGCCCAAGAGAGTACTAGTTGCATGTGAAGAATCCCAAGCAGTCACCATTGAGCTTCGAGCCCTCGGGATTGAAGCCTATTCGTGTGATAGGGAGCCCTCATCAGGCGGCCATCCAGAATGGCATCTGCAGCAAGACGTTGCTCCGCTCCTCAAGCAGGAGTGGGATATGATTATTGCCTTCCCTCCGTGTACACATCTGGCAAGCAGTGGTGCACGATGGTTTTCAGAGAAGAAAGCAGACGGACGACAACAATCCGGCATTGATTTCTTTCTTCAGTTCACCACAACAAACTGCCCACGTGTAGCTATTGAAAATCCAGTAGGGATTATGAGTACAGAATATAGAAAGCCAAACCAAATCATCCAGCCTTGGATGTTTGGGGAAGACGCCAGTAAGAAGACCTGTCTGTGGCTCCTCGGGTTGCCCAAATTGAAACCAACAGAGATTATAAAGAAAGAAAGGTATGGCAATCAGACTCCATCTGGACAAAATAACTTGGGGCCATCCCCGGAGAGAGCAAAACTACGAAGTAAAACATACCCCGGTGTTGCTTCAGCAATGGCAAAACAATGGGGAAGAAGGGTATCGGGGGGAAATGACTAAACCCAACAAACGCCCACCGAAGAAAGGGTTTGTAGATTATGTGAAATCAGAGTGTTATATCTGTGGCAAATACAAGCCACTTCGACAGCTATTCAAGTGTGCAGAATGTTTTCGCACTTGTTGTCGAGAACACGTTGATGACGACTATCTAATTTGTCCGGAGTGTAGAGAAAATGAGTGAACTAGAAGAATATCAGAACGGATACGAGAAGGGAAGTTCTTGTGCAATCCGGGGCTACCGCCGTTTTCTCTACCTGATGGGGCGATTCGTGAATCGCGACTACACTCGTGGTTATCATCATGGATTCACCGACGGAGAGGAACGAGCAATCAAGCTTGGAATTGTAAAAAGGTACGTTTATGTCGGAACTTAAACAATACTTTGAGTATAAATGTCGGAAGGGAATGAAGGAGCTTGGCTATGCAGGTAAACCCGAATACGAGGACCGCCTTTCTTACGAGATCGGGATCATCCAACAAACTGGCTTCACAGGTTACTTCCTTATCCTCAAAGATATACTCGATTGGGCGAGATCTGTTGGTGTACCTTGCGGACCTGGTCGTGGATCTGCTGCGGGAAGTTTGGCAGTCCATTGTCTCGGAATCACCAACCGCCAACTCGATCCAATCCGCTACGGCCTCCTATTTGAGAGATTCCTCAACCCAGACAGAGCGGCAGCAGGCAGCCCTCCCGATATTGACCTTGATTTCTGCGAAGATCGGCGAGATGATGTCATCAAACACATGCAAGACACCTACGGTTTTCTCAACGTAGCCCACATTGGTACATATGGAACAATGAAGGCAAAGGGTGCTATCCGTAAGTCGGCACAGGTACTTGGTCATCCCTACATGGCGGGAGATAGGTTGGCGCGGCTTATACTCCAACCAATAGCAGGTAAGGCCGTCCCACTAGGCTCTTGCTACGAACAGGAACCCAAGCTCCAAGCAGCGCGGGTTGGTGGTGGAGTAGATCAGGAGATCCTCGAATGGGCAGAGAAGTTTGAGGGACAGATTCAGAACTTCGGCACACACGCAGGAGGCATCATCCTGTCAGAAAATCCCATCAGTTACCACTTACCTATCTATCCGGGGAAAGACAAGAAACCAACTGCCGCTTTCGAAATGAATAATGTAGAGGAGGTGGGGTTGGTAAAGTTCGATATCCTATCAATCCGTGCACTCACTACAATTGATCGTTGCGTAAAGCTTGTCAAGGAAAACAGGGGTGTCAACGTTGATATCGATAACATAGATATTACAAACGAGGAGACATACAAACAGATTCAAACAGGAGATGTAGATGGAATCTTTCAGTTCGAAGGTAGTGCAGGTATGCGCGACCTCATCCTACAAATCAAACCCCGTAACTTGCGAGACATTGCTGCCGCAGTGGCTATCTATCGACCCGGTCCACTCGGTAGTGATCATCTTGGGGAATATTTGGGTTGCAGAGCTGGAACAGCTACACCTACCTATCTCATCCCCGAGCTCGAGCCCATCCTCGGAGAGACTGATGGGTGGCTAATCTACCAGGAACAGATCCTTGATATTGCGAAGGCCCTAGCGAGCTACACGGGTGGGATGGCTGACGAGCTGCGCAAAGCGGTGGGCAAGAAGAAGCTCAAGCTTATGCAAAAGCACGAAAACCTGTTTCGTGAGGGCATGAAGGAAAATGGATTTGACGAAAGTGTAGCAGATAAGCTTTATCATGATATCGAGGCCTTTGCGGAGTACGGGTTCAACAAATCGGTTGACGGGAGAACCCTGGTTGATATAATAGACTGGGATAACGACAATGTAGTCACCCAAAAGCAAGTCGTCAACTGTCGACCCGGAGAAACCGTATTTTCGTATGATGCAAATGGAGTCCCCATTACCAGTGAAATCGTGGCAGTTCATGATCACGGTAAGGTGCCCATGTGGGAGGTTGAATTTTCAGGTGGAGAAACAGAAAGATGCACCCTTGACCACAAGTGGCTCACAGACGCGGGAATGCAACCACTCTGGAGAATCCTCGAAGAAGATCTCGACCTCCTTACGCCCAAAAAGCGGAGTCAACAGCACAACCATGAAGACGTTTCTGTGTGGGTATCAAGCCCGTATTCCTCGGTGGAAGGCAACAGAGCACAGGCAGAACTGCGAGGAATGTCAGCAACTACTACGAGAGGCTCGGAGACAAAACAGAATTCGGAGCAACAAGAGCCAACACATGCGACGAATTGCCTCAGAAACAGCCAAGAAAACATCGGCCAGACCAGAAGTCCAAGCCGCTCGAGCAAAACAACTAAAGAGATGGAGAGAGTCCCATCCAACAGAGTTCGCTGCAATAAGAGCGAAAGCCCATGCCTCTCCAAAACGATCCAAGATGGAGCAATGGCTGGAGCCCAGACTACTATCAGTAGGCTTCACCCGGAATGTCCAGCTCAGGTGTGGAGAGACACGGAAACAAGTAGACTTTGTCAATCACGAGAAAAAATGGGCCCTCGAAATAGATGGACCGTGGCATTTTCTACCGGTGAATGGAGAAGAAGTTCTGCGGAAAACACAGCAACGGGACAAAATGCTGGAAGAAGAGATTATCCGTCGTGGGGACTGGAAGTTAGTGCGACTCGATATGTCGAACTTCAAGGCCTCCGGGGAACTTATCTCAATTGCACCGAGCGAACTAATCCAGTTATTCGAGACTATCCAACAGTCCGTAAACAGAGTCGGAAAGTTCTATCAATAAAATATCTTGGGATGCAACAGGCGTATGACCTCGAGGTTAAAGCTAAAGTCAACCAGTCCCAAGATATCCACAACTTCGTTCTATCATCAGGGCTAGTGTGTTCAAACAGCCACGCTCTTTGTTATGGGTTTATTAGTTATCAGATGGCATACTTGCGGTGTCACTACCCAGCCGAGTTCATATGTGCCTGCCTGATTGGAGATCAAGACGAGCCAGACAAAATCATCAAGTACATCAACTGGTGTCGTCTACATAATATGGGTATCAAACCTCCATCTGTCAATAGCTCGGGTGTTGGTTTCACGATTGAGAATCAGACAGACATCCGCTTCGGCCTGAAGGCTATCAAGAACGTAGGAGCTGGTGCGAGAGACGTGATTCGAGAGCGGAAGAACGGGCCCTATGCTGGTCTCCGTGACTTCATGATGCGTATTAATACATCGCGCTTCAACCGCAAGAAGTTGGAGAGCCTTATCTCGGCAGGAGGATTCGACGAGTTCGGAGACACCCGCGCCGCCATGCTTACCCACGTTGGACAGTTCTGGGACCACATCGACGAACACAAACGGTATGAGAAGAAGAAGGAGACATTTGATAAACGAATTGTGGTCTACAAACAACGGTGTGCTGACATTGAGTACTGGCAGGGTCTGACACTCGCTCAGAAAAAGGAGCACAAGGCGGCATGGACGGCCTTGCAGGAGCTGATTCCGCTTCAGGAAGACCCACCAGACGTGCCTCTTGTGCACGACCACTGGCCCATGCAGAAGAAGCCGGGGAAGATGAAAGAGCCTGAAGCTCCTGAGAGCCCCGCTGAGCTTGTTTTGGGGCCACACCCCGAGAGCCCTACCCTCGAGATCCTCTCAGCCGAGAGGGAGCTGCTCAGCTGCTACATCAGTGGTCATCCACTGGACTCGGTTGTGTCGGGGGATGACATTACTACACTCGAATATATCAAGGAGAAAGCAAAGAGTGGACAATTCTGGAAAATCGTAGCTGTCCCAGCCATCGTACTCGAGAAGACGACAAAAGCGAAAAAGAAGTACGCCTCGCTTACTCTCGAGGACAAATCTGGTACAATTGAGGCAGTGATGTGGCCAAGTATCTTTGATAAACACTTTCATGTGATTGATAAAGCCAAACCGATAGAGGTAAAGATCAAGACCGAAGTCATTGAAGAAGGGGAATCGCGGATTGTTAACGCTGTAATCCTCTCTGCCACAGAAATTAAAACCCAGGCGTCCATGAAGCCACGAATAACTACAACTCAAGTGCCAGTCAAGGGCCTCGCTGCTATCAAATCGGGGGAGGTAGAGACTCGTCTACTTGCTGTTGGAAAGAATGTGACTTGGGACCTAGGGAAAGTAAAGATTGAAGGAGAAACGAATGATTGATCTACTTATTGGAGGCGGTGCGCTCCTTGTAACCGCAAAGATTGGAGTCGTAGTCTTAGCTGTTGCAGCAATTGGTGTCATAGCCACACAAGCATCAAAGATTCCAAGGAGAGTAAATGTCTAAACTCTGGCAAGATGAAGAATTACAAATCCTAGAGGCACTTCGCTCCACATGTAGTACGATTGAGATCCAGACGGTGTTGTACAGCTCAGGGTTCACCCGGACACTAGAAGCAATCGCTAAGAAAGCTCGCAAGAACCGTTGGTACTTCGTAGACTATAGTTCACCACTAACCAACAATCTCACGGCGACAGCAACAGCAGCTGTACGAACCCTGCTTGAAGCTCGTAACGAAGGAGAAGATCGCCCGTCACCGGAGGTACCGTCTACATCAAGCGCGAAAGGCCGCAAGACAATGAAGATGAATGAGGAGCTCTCTGTGCTACATCGTGAGCTCGAAGAGATTCGTCTGAAGGTACCTCGCACGTCTTCAAAGGCGAGCTATGTAGCAGCAGACAGCATGAGCCTGGTACTTGCCCTATCGGACTTCCATGTCGGAAAAACCATCCGTGATGAACATGGTACCACCACATACAATGCCGAGATTGGCTGTCGTCGTATCGAGGATACACCGGAGCTAGCATGGAGCTACCTGACAGCTGACCAACAAAAGAACATCAGTGAAGTCGTCGTCCTTCTTATGGGAGATCATGTCGATGGAGAAGGGATATACCCCGGCCACGACCTGACACTCGATAAAGGAGTGCCAACACAGGTCAAGATGGTTACCGAAGCTACCTGGAAGATGCTCCAGGACATCCGCAGCCGTGTGCCTCTCGTACGTGTCGTAACCGTTAAGGGAAACCACGGGCGATCTGGCCAGAACCCAGAATCAAACTTCGATAACATGTACTTCTGGGGCCTCGAGATCCTCGCTGACATGCATGCTGACCCAGGTCTCGTTATCAAGAATCGTTTCGGTGACTACAACATCTTTACTGCACAAGGATATCGTGGTCTGATCCGACACAAGGCACCAGTACAGGCTGATACAGCAGGTGGAGCCAAGACGTTCATTGCATGGAAGGATATGCACAATCTGGACATGGTCGCATATGGTCACTACCACCACTGGGGTGCCTTCACCCATAATGGTCTGTTCATCCTCCGGAATGGTAGCCTCCCAGGTGGAGACGACTACGCAGAAGGCTTCGGAGCATGGGATGCACCTACCCAGATGATGTTCGGCGTGACTGCAGACGAGCTGCCCACCTTTATTACTGCACTCAAGTACGAATAATGTGGGAGATCGGAGCCAACTCACCAGATATACTGATCAAGCGGGCCATGGGGTTCCTGCTTAGGCATCCTGCTTGCAAGATCCGAGTTGGGGACCACGAACAACTTGCCAAGCTGGTATCACTCCACCACCGACATCATGATTTTGGCGCGGATATTCTGAGTGGACGCCTACGCACAGGGGAGGACTTCACGAACGTTCCATGGAACAAGGAGTTTGAGCTAATCTTCTTCGAAGATGGAGAGGTGATGGCAGCACATGTCAAATTTGCTTGCTTCACAGATACCCATCTGGACCAGCACTCCAAAACAGTAGATATAGATTTTGTTGCTGAAGTAATATGTATAGCTGACGGAATGATATCTGATGCACTAGTCCCTCTACGGATAGCAGCTGTGGCAGAAAGAGTTCGGTGATATAATAGAGACACACACTTCATAGGAGGTAATTTCTTGGGTAAATTCACTGGGTTTGTTAAGCTAGAAGTTGCTGATGATGTAGTCGAAACCCTACATACGGACGGAAAGGTGCTGCCGCCCGATAAGAGGTTTAGGTATCACCCCAACACATATTTTGAGCTCATCAGTAAATCCAATGAGAAGAAGACAGGGTTGGGTAGGGTCATTCTTAACGATCAGGACCATGCCCGCATCGAAAAGATAACCAGCCGTTCTGTATCTGGTCAGACAAGTCGGAACCGTGAGCAGGTTTATTATATTGATGCTCTGACTAGACCTGATATCACAACAATTGTAGCAACAGGTAGAGCAGGTACTGGAAAGACATATCTTGCTCTTGCCGCTGCAATGGATGCAGTAGATAAGGGGATATACAAGAAGGTAATCATCACCAGACCGATGAGTCAGGTAGGGAAATATCAACTCGGCGCTCTCCCCGGAGATGCTGACGAAAAATTCGGACCCTACCTCTCGAACTACATGACAAACTTCGAGCAGTTTGTTGGGCGAGGTAGAACAGAAGAACTCATGCGCAACTACGGCGTCGAAGTTGTGCCTCTCCAGCTGGTACGCGGGGCATCATTTGAAGAGACGCTTTTGATTGCTGACGAGGTCCAAGTATTGGGTCCAGTTGAAATCCTCACACTAGGTAGTAGGATTGGAAAGAACAGCAAGATTATCCTCATGGGAGATCTGGGTCAAAGAGACGAGAACATTGCTATTGAAAAAACTGGGCTATACAAACTCACCAATAGCCCAATTGCTCAAGCCTCCCCACTAGTCGCGGCAGTTGAACTTCAAAAATGTGAGAGGAGTGAAACGGCTCGCTTATTCAGTCGCGTCTTCGAATAAATAGGAACCACATGGAAGAAATAACAGAAGCCTATCTTTTCACAGATGATGGGAATATTATTCCTGTCTCTGAAGTTGGAGTACGTTCTATCACGGGAGATCCAAAGGTCTTTCAACTCCACATAACCCTACAGCATGGTCTCAACTCCAAACGGATATACTGGTTTGTGCTTCGTAGTATGAAGGGGTGGGGCCTCCCTCCGATTACTCTTGACGTAACACAGTTTGTGAAAGATAGACTTTGGAAGAAAGATCTACTTGCTTTTTATATTGAGGGAACTATCTCGGAACGGGAAACATCAGGACTGCTACTCGCTGTTGACGAACCAAATCAATCAGCATGGACATTCGTCGAAGAGGAACTATGAAGATAGAACACACAACAGTATTCGGATTTGAAGCAGCCCTACGTGGCATGCGTAATGCTCTCAACAGCTGGGACAAGTCTGATAGCTTCTACGGCCCACAGGGACAGAGTCGCGGAGCCTTCCAGGTTTATGGGCCCAGAGACACCCCCATCTCAGCTCCCGAATCCCCTTGGATAGGGAAGAAGGATATGGCGCTGGCATGTAAGCTCACCCGTGCAGGCTCTGACCACCGCAAGTTCCTCCGTCAGATCATGATCTGGGTAGACCTAACCATCCCCCGCTATGGATGGCAGGAGCTGGACACCTACAAGGTAGCGACCGTCCGTAATAGCTGCAGCACCATGCACAAGTTGGGGCATACGGATCTGACTCCCGACGACTTCGAAGACTGCGCAGTAGAGAAGCATACCCTGCGCCTTCTAAACGACCTAGCCAAAGCCTACAGAGAGAAGGCTGAGCACCGCATCTGGGGAGGGAAAATCTCAGGGTATGACCTTGTCCGTTTTATGAAGGGTGTTCTGCCCGAGTCCTTCCTACAGAAGGCGACCTACACAATGAGCTACGAGACGGCCCTGGCAGCATACTTCGCCCGGCGCAACCATCGTCTAGACATTTGGAGGGAAGAAGTCGTACAACCTGATGGCGGGCCTTCTATCACTAGTTGGATTCGCTCCCTACCCTACATGGAAGACTTCATTCTCGCAGCCGAGAAGAACTAATGGATGGCCACCTTTGTCCAGAACCCATAAGGTTAGGCACTCCAGTTGCAAGCCCCTACTGGGGGAACCAAGTGTCACTACAACAACCTTTCTTCATCGAAGACGTAAGGATAGCCGCTAGCGGCAGCGTTGAATTCCTGGCAAGTGGTCAGTGGTACTATTCTCACGAATTGCTACACTACGACCACTACAAGAACAACATCGCTCCGAAATTGAAAGACTAGGACTTGCTTCGCCCAGACTCCCTTGTTATTGTTGTGACAAGGAGAAACATATGAGCTTTGAAGATCCATATGATGTTGCTAGACGTCGTGCTGGCCAAGAGAAATACGAGGTCACCGTCAAACTAGTAGTCTGGGCACTAGGCGAAATTGCATCTGAAGAGAAAGCAGAAAAGATAATCCAGGGAGGACAAATCGCCCTAGTAGAAGACGGAGAGGACATTTTAGATGATTACGAGATCGAGGACACTAACCCGGCAGGCCTTTAATCCCACACTCATTACCAACCTGTTTACTCCCGATAACATCCGGGAGCGCCTCCGTGCTAACAGGTGCGACGGGTGTAGCCTTGGCCAACAAGAAGGATATATAGGACCCGTAATATATAGAGGGAACCCAGAGTCACGTCGGATGATCATTGGGGAGGCTCCTGGACTAACTGAAGATCAAGGCGGCATACCATTCGTTGGACCGGCAGGCAAGAAACTAGATGCAATCCTTGCTTCACAGGACTGGACAGAGAATGACTGGTACATTACGAATACTATCAAATGTCGACCAATCGCCCCTCCTGGTAGTGGGAAGCAAAACCTTACCCCCACAGTGGGACAAAGGAAGGCATGCAGGCCTGTTATTGAACAAGAGATCCGATGGATAGAACCCTACCTGGTGTTGCTGCTAGGGAAAAGCGCCGTCACCTCGCTACTACCAAAAGAAGCAGTAAATATGAGTATGCAAGAACTAGCAGGACGTACTATTGCTAACCGAAGATATCCTAACATTGCGTTCTACGTAATGTATCACCCAGCCTACCTTATCCACACACAGAAAGATCCAGAGAAGAATCAGGAAGTGCGTGCGAAGATGTGGGAAGATATCCAGAAACTGAAAGTACTGGATGAAGAACTGAGGAGCATTTAATGGCGAAAAGAACAGACCAGGCGGCCGAGAAGCTAATGGCACAGGCACTTGAAGTAAACACACCAAATCCCGCAGACAGTATGATTTCGGGTAAGAACAGGGATGACGCGTTTGAGGCTAGTGGGGAGCATCTTGCAGAAGCACTGAAGACAATCAGCACTCTAGACGAAGGGCCTGTGCGCGAAATCATGCTAGCTCACGATCAGGCTCTACGTGAGCAACTTCGTGTCCTACGTGAGCTCTCGGAGATGCAGAAGGGGACCACACATGACATTCCTATGCTAGGGGTGGGTCTCCAGGCGGTCGAGCGTCAGATGACCCTGATGGTCCACAAGACGGAGACCACCATGCGCACACTCGTGAACAAAGAAGTTGTAACCGAGGCTGATCTCGAGAAGACCTTCAAGGAAGAGATTGCGCCAGAGTATATAGCCGCAATGCAAGCAAGAGCCAAAGAACTTGGGGTTGAAGTTCCGGCAGTGCCTGGAGAATCAGACGGAGGAGAGGTTAACTAGCGGCTAGTGTCGTGTGTTACCCAGAAACGGCCTTCCATACCTTTATCACGACCGGTCTCACTGACACTAGCGGTGATATGATCGGCCCCAATTCCCCACTCAACTCCTACCACTTTCGTATCCTGAGCGAACACGTTAATGAGAGCAGTAGCAATCTCCTGACGTGACTGTCCCACTAGATTCTCGATGCCACGCCAACGAACACTCCGGGTAGCAAACTCTGTATGCTCATCCTGATCAGGAGAGAGAAGCTTCCATTTAACACGCGTAATGACCCGGCGGCTCTTGAGAAGGGTCTCTAGGTACTCCGCCATGTCTGTTGCATCACGTTCATGCATCTTGGCAATACCGATTGCTTCAAGTTCTTCTTCGAAGATCGGGTCGCCATCATATTTTGCAACGTATTGTTCAACTAGTTCTGCTTGGTTCTTCGCGGTTCCGGTTCCAGGAAAAGACATGGAATCTCCTTTCTCAGTCGTGCCAACTCGTTATATACCTGGCGACGATCTTGGTTAATTAATATAGCTAACTGAGAGATAGTATACCCCATACTTACACAATAAAGCAAATACCTATCGTAGGTTGGGAGTTTTATTCTCTCATCGAAGAGGACATACGGCCGGGGCAATCTCTCTTCCAACTCATGGCTCTCATCCATTATTGGATAAAGCTTTTCCCACTCAATCTGACGTGAGAATACACGTTGTGTGAATAGATACTTGGTTAGAGAATAGCCCAAAAACCTAACAGTTCTGGCATCATTGAAGGGGAATCTCAGTAAAACTGAATAGAGAAACTGAGTGACATCCTCGTCCTCTACCCACCAGGCTGAACGTAGCTTCTCTTGTGCCTCAAAGACATCAAGAGGAGACCCCATGTACCGAGACTCATTAACCAGTCCCTGGTAGAATCGACGTGCAAGATGATCGTATGCGCGGCCCTTGGCGAGCTCTACATAACGGGGGATGCAAGCTTCGCCTACCCCTCCCAGCCCACGATGCGCTTTCTCCATCTCTTTTGGAATGTTGGGTAGTACCATCTGATTGGAATGTTCTCGCTCTTGAAAAAAGTAGCTACCTTGGTTGTCTTACCTGGTGTAAGAGCCACAAGATTTGCTGCCTCCTCCGGATAGTATTTCTTGAAGCGCCTAATCTTCGTCTTGTCTTTGGGCGGCATCATCCCACCCTTCACTTCTACCCAGATGTAACTGCCATCTCGGAAAGTAATTTTGAAGTCAGGAGTATAGGAGAGTGTTCCTCGTTTGTACCAATCAGTAAAGAGGAAGGTTCTTGGTTCATACTCTACGCTGGCTACGTCCTTACGGTGTTGTTTCAAATACCGATAGAAGTTAGCTTCCCAGCGTGAGCGCATGAAGAGGTTGTCGCAATCCTTCCTGCGATGACTGTAACTGATACGGCCCTTACCAGCACCCTGTTTCTTAGAAATCTTTCCGTCAAACTCGTCCAGTTTTTTCTTGATGGCATTGCGGGACTTAGCTAGAGCGATACACAATTGATCTCTAGGGTCCTTCCTGTGTTTCCGGAGGTACTCTTCTTCTATTGGTGACCACTTTACTTTTGCGAATCTCATCCAGTCTCCAGGACACTATACACTTCAGAACAAATAATGTTACAAAAACGAGAACCCCCACTGTACCTGCAAACCAACTACCAATGGCTCCTAATGCAATAATAGGAAAGATCCAGTGATAGATAATTTCATAGCAGGTACTAACGGGCGATCACCTTCTCGCGAAGTGTATTGGGATCAAATCTCTTCAACGCCTCTCGGCTATTGGGTCCAAAGCTACCGTCAATAATATCCTTATAGTAGCCATGGTCTCTCAGTAACTGTTGGACGCGGATAGTCACCAGGTGGCGTACCACCGCAAGGTCGACTCCCATCCCTGGACACTTCTTCTTGTACCTGACTGGACCCTTTCCAAGAATCATCATCCCTGGAGCCTCGCGGTGACCTCTGACTCTCTTCGGAACGATCTTGAAGAGCAGACATAGTCTTGCTACATGTTTGATCATGGCTTCGAACTGAGCGGCTTGCGGGAGCTCACCTGTCTGGCCCCTAAAGGCCATAGTGACTCCGACGCCCTTCCCATTCTGTCCCTTTGTATGCCACGTGATATCGTTGTAGTTATTGCAGTGGTAGACTGTCCCGAGCTTCGTGATGAAGTCGTGATAACAGAGACCGGGCGCTCCCTTCCTACTGATGTGATTGCCAGGACCTATACTGGAATGATATCGGGCGGTTTTGTCGGGGTCTTGATTGTTGGATGCAGTAGTGTGAATCCAGATATACTGGATGGCAGAAGAGTTGCGCTTACGCCACTTGCGGGCAGGGTGCTTGGTAATTGTTGCTCGAATATCGATGGTCTCATTTGCCATTGTCACGCCTCCAAACTTATTCTACCCACTAGTAAACCTATTGTCTAGCTTTTGCTTTCCGGTATTGTTTCTTCCGATATTCTCTCTGTTTTTGTAGTTCATTCTGGTGTCGATCAGATTTCAGATACTGTTGTCTTCGTTCACGTGTAAGGAGTTTTTGTTCTTGTTGATGTTCTCTTAACCTCAAAGTCGACTTGGTCAACATGCCACCATTCACTTTCCCGTCTTCGAGTTGTATTGTTCCGGGACCAGGACCCACCTCTTGAATCTTTTGGTCTACGAGATCGACAGTCAGTTCCTCTTGGAATCCAATACGGATGAGATGAATGCCGAGTCGAGAACAAAGGTCTTCCTTTAACCGGTCAAGACCTTTGGCATGTTGAAAAGCCTCTTCCGACTTATGGAAATGAGAATTGAATCTAAAATGTTGTTCTCCGTCATACTCCCACCCTAAATTCAATTCAGGGACAAAGAAATCAAGCCTAAGTTTTTCCCCTACAAGGAATTGCTCCATCACTTTGTCAAATTTCTTATTAAGAAGATGGCCTAGTATCTCTTCTCCCCTAGACTTGCTTTTCTTGATCTTTCTTGTCCATCCTCGGTAAGAACATGTACCTGATATCTGAGAAGGAGACGCGTTTAATTCAGTAGCAATATCAACGTAAGTAAACTTACCTAGAGACGCCATAGATTCTATCGTATCTAGTTCTTTGTCAGTCCATCTACGGATAGACGAAGTAAGACCAAGCTGGATTAGCATGTAATGAATACCAGACTCTGTCTTGCTGAGAGCGATGGCCATTTCTTTATAAGAGGATCCAGAAAGTCGAAGTTGGATTAATTCGTTCTTCTCTAGATCAGTCCACCATTGGTCCTTCCCTAGCCCTAGGCTAGAAGCTTTAAATTGAATGGCGTCCTCTGATCGTTTGAGAGTTGTTCTCAATTCTTCATTAGATACAGAACTATAATGAGTCTTGAGAATATGAATCTCTTCTGGAGACCAATAGTTCGCGTGAGTAGAAATTCCCTCTTGTTTGAGAATGCAATAAAGACTACCAACCGGCTTGTCAATCTCCCTTGCGATTGTTGCGATTGGTTTGTCCCCGTAGTCTTCGAGGAGTTGATTAACTTGTTTTTGAGACCATCTTTTGTATTTGCTTTTCATATGGTTAACCCAACAGCACAAATACAAGTCCCTTTGTAAGCGGAAAAGAATCATAAATTCGATCAAGTGCTTTTCTGCTTACAAGAGAGGCGCAGTCTACAATAATCATATCTACCTGTTTGCCACGAAATTTTTTGAGTGAGATAGATCGAGTATCACTTGTTCGACCATGACATTCGAGCGGACAAAGATTTTTATTCGGTGCGATAAAGACCGAATTAGGATTCATAAATAATTTATTGGCTATCGTGGTATGACCAGATGAGCGAGGAAGTCTCAAATGGATTGTAAGGAATTCCTTTTTGAGAGATTTCTCGTCAAGGTGTTTAAAAAAGAAAGAGAAGGTAGGGTCGGTTTGTAAATCTCGGACATACTTGACCATATCTCGAATATAAATTTCAAACTTATCGCGTGGATCTGACATAGGAACATCTCCTGTTGGGCTTAACGTGCCCCTTGGCTACTGCCTAGTGAATTAGCGCTTGTACTCCCTCTGGAAGCGACTCGTTTTCATCGGGTGCCTTGTAGTTCTTCCAAGCATCTGGGAGGAGTGGGCTACCGTCGAGAATGCCCTTGATAGTGAGGAACGCCACAACGTCTTCGTGCCTTTCTCGTGGCTCGATCGTTTCTAGGTGACCTCCTGTCACTTCCTCTACATATATCTTTCCTGTGAGAGATAGATAGAATGCGAGGTATTCATGGACTCCATCCTTGGCAGTCGCTAGATGCAACATCCCCCCGTCCCCCTGTAACGGAAGGAGGAATCGGTTGGAGTTGACTATCTTCATATAGCCTCCCCAGTCAAAGACTTCTTGGAACCGTCTAAACGAGCGTTCTCGTCAATGAATTCGTCGAGCTTCTTGCTGCGGACATCCTGCTGGCCATAAATAACCTGCGGAATAATTACATCGCCACAGCGGATACACTTCATGACGTTGAAAGTAATACCATCATAGGGTGGCATACTCATCCCAACGGCAATGTTATGTACACGAGGAAACTGTTGGGCTACGATCTCCTGGAAGTAGGTAGAGCCACAGTCACACACGACCTTCTCTACTTCTGGTTTGCGAGTTGGAAAGGGGCTAAGTCCTTCCTTGTTAGTCGTCTCGTTCAGTTGTTTGATTGGCATCTTCTTCCTCTTCCTCTGCTTCTGGTTGTTCTACGGGCTGTGGGGCTGTGTCGTCATCGTTGAGAATAAACTTCTTTTTCCCATCGCCATCAACAATTGTTAGTGACATGCTTCCTCCTAAAATTTACACTGAGGGCGCACAATGCACCCCTCACAGTGCTGACTAACAGAGGGGTAGTAGATACCAGCTACCATCCCCCTAGCAGCATGAAGGACCGCTTGCTCAGTCCTTGCTAGCTCCTGTTCTCTAATTCTATACCCAACTCTTGTCACTGAGTGGGGACTCAGACAATATCGAGAGTACCTCGTGGGCATCTGGTCAAAGACCTTGTTGAATGCCCAAACTTTAATATGGGTCAGCGTGTCCCGGTAGAGCCAATGACTGGCCGCGCTATTAATACTATCTATCCATCCAGAGTCAGTGAGCGTAATACTGTCATCTAACTCAATTATATCGATGATGTCATGGAACACAACCCCTACTCCGAGGGGTATCACCATAGGAACACTGACGATTACATGGTTGGGACCTATGATATAGATCTCATGGTACCACTTATAGAGACGAGATAGAAGAGAAATTCCCTCTCCCCATTCATCTGAACTACGAGCAAATACCTTGAGTTCTCGATTAAGCCAGGTACTCATGCGCCTCCATGGAGCATGGTGCTTCTTCTTTACCTGGTACTGGAGAGCCAACTTGGTCACCCGATCAAACAGCTCTAGCTGAATGAACCGAGGTGTGAAATGCGAGAGCTTTGTCTTAGCCGGGCAGTCTAGGTAGGAAACAATCTGGCGTGCATCAAGTTCGACCATTAGAACACTACCGATAGACCAAGGCCACCACCCCATTCATTGGATAGTGGCTGATAGACAACAGTTGGTGTAATCCACAGGTTAGATATAAGAGGTAGCGGCTTGCCTACATTGTACATGACAGGAGAGATAGAGAGTGAGAGCTCATCGAGTCCCACTGCGCCAATCCCAACCCGGAGGAACCTCCATGTCATATCGTCTGCTGTCTTACCATAACTCATAACTGACACCCCCACTTCTACGTGGGGGACTACAGCTGGCTCTCCAGTTACCACGAGTCCACCAAGTAGGTCTATGTGAGGGTTCCACCACCACATGTGTGGAGCCAACTCGTCAGTTTTAACAATCGAGAAACTAGTGAGAGAGAGTTTCTTCTCGTCCTTCCCCTCCTCGGAGAGCTCCCAAAGAGTGGCATAGTGGTTGTACCCTCCTCCTGGGAGTTTGCTTTCTACTACTGTTGCTCGGAATTTCTGATGGAGTCGATAGGATAGCGTCCCCTTGATGGCATCACCCGTGATAGTAATACGATGGTCCTTGTAGCTGTAGGACATGTTCTCAACGGGCAGATACTTACCGTCCTTCTCGACAAAAATCTTGCCTTTCGGAAGGTCAACCTCGACCCTCTCAACAGAGTTCCTGTAAATTACACGGGTTCTCACCTTCACGTTCTTCTTCTCTATATCTAGTTTAGCTTGAAGCTCGGCTACCATCGTCAACGAAGCGCGTCTCTTGACTACCTCTTCATGCACCTCTTTTGCTAGCACCTCTAATCTCTTGTTGGCATCAGCGATGGTCGTCTTACCACGGCCAATCGTCAAGTTGGCTTGCTGGAGTTCCACGCGAGAGGCTGACAGGAGAGATGCCTGGTCTTGTGAGATATTCCAGAAGTGAAAAGCGCCACCCGCTGACAGTGCCAGCAAGAGAACTAGTATGATATTGATGACGATGTGCCGAGGCTTCATCGCTAACCCACCATCCCTTGGCTATTCCATGCCGCGAAAGACGAATGTACTCCATGACAAGGTGGACCATTCTTGATCTTCATGACCGCACCACATGTACAGAGCGCTTCTTCGTCGCCGATGGCGTTGTTATCTTTATCGACATAGCGCTCTATCATTTCATTCTTCTCTGTCTCCCCACACGAGGGGCACACAAGATCGACATACCGATACACCTTCGTTGAACCATTCATTATTTAGCTCCCCATCCATCATCATTGGCCATCGAAGACGAAGATGTCCTCTGATAGTTCTTAGCATCTGATGCTACCTGATGCTGTGGGACTGCACAGTAGTCGCTGCTCGGTGGCCAGAAGTCGTAGAAGAGTGTTCCCTTCTGTTCGGTGATCTTGTTCTTGTCAATGAGTACCTCTACACGAGGAAGGACTACCGGCTCACCCTTCCAGTCTACACTATGGTGGCAGACAGAGAAACTCTCGGGTACATCTGTTACCTCAGAGTAAAGATGGGCAATGAAGTTGGTGTCGTACTCAATCTGTACCGACTCGGCGATGTTGTTTTTGGTCGGCTTGATGCCAGGAGCGATCTTCGTATATTCGACAGTCGAAAGGACCGGGATGTGTAGCCTAGTTGCCAAGTCCTTAACCGCTGAAGAGAGCTGCTTGATACGGACACGTTCATCCTTATTGGGAAAATCAGCCAGCTTGTGGAAGTTATCAAGAAAGTAAACCACTCGCTTATCAGGGTTGCGTTCCTGGTGGTACGCAATCAGGTTCTCAGCGAAGGCCAGTGAGGAGCCATGCGTCACATCTTTGATAATCAATCTCCCTTCGCGAGCTAGATCGGTCACGGCCTGATACCCAACGCTACGTCTTGCTTCTAGATTGGGTATGTGTTCCTTCCAGTACTTCGGAGCGCGAACGTGGTTGATAGCGATCTCGTGACTTGCCTCCGCAATACAGACAAAGCGCGGTAGTAACTGAGCAAGAGTGTCGTCAATTGTATGGAAGATGACAATAGCGTCATCGTTGTTCGCAAGAATCTCATAAGCGAGCTTACACAAGAAAGAACTTTTACCAACATTAGGCTTTCCTCCAAACACCATGAACGTGTCACGCCATTCACCCCGTAGCCATTCCCGTAGGGCACCCATGTCGGGACCAAGATCGAAACTACTATCTGTACCGTCGTTGTCCTCTTGCTCCTTCTTCTGTTCTTGGATGTCCTTCATGAATCCTTCTGAAGACATAGCATCTGAGTTGAACTGACGGTCGAACTCTTGTAGCTCTGCTTTTGCATGCATCATGATTTGTTCGGCATCGATTGGGTTTTTGCCAATCTCGAACTTCATGCGACCAATAATCTCGTCACGGATTCTGCTACGCTCGCGGGCCTTCTTGTCTAGGAGAGCAGAGAGGTCTTCTGAGATAGCGCGGAAGGACATACCTGTGCGGTTAGCTAGCTGGCGTACCAGCTTCTCTCTAACAACTGCTGACTTCTCGTTCACGATGAAGGGAATGACCGTCGCGCAGATTGATTCAGGTTCGGCATCCTCATCGAAGAGGTTCAGACGATACTGGAATGCAGACCATGTCCCGTTTGCCTTGAAGGCTTCGATGCCCTGTTCGTTGATCTGACTATCTGGGTCTTGGCCCTCTGGCATCTCCATGATACGGACGTTCAGGTCACGATGGCCAGCGAACTTAACAAGGGCACCAGTCTCTTCGCCTCGTGCATTCTTTCCTAGGATCTTCTCCTTGCCAGCATGATCACCATCAAAGCAAATGATAATGTCATAGATGCCCAGCTTCTTGAGAAGAAGAACGTGGTCGTCTGTGACTGCTCCCCCTGCAATGGCAGCACAGTTACTTAGACCGTGGTGGCGGGCCGTAATGACATCAGCCTGGCCTTCAAAGAGATAGAGGGGAGGTGTGTCCTTCTTAGCTAGGTCGATGCCATACAGGCGACTACCCTTTTTGAAGATATTACACTTCATGCCAGTGACGCGACGCTTCTTGTCTCTCTCTCCGAGAGTGTTGCGCTGGTTGTTATACTTGATAGCCTTCTTGTCACCCGCTGCCTTCTTCTCTTCGAAGTTGAGATCACGAGAAGTGAATCCAATAGGACGACCGTTCTCGTCACGCCAGGTGAAGATCATGTTCTCGGGAGTAAAGATGTCCTTGCGTCCCAAGTCGATCTCACCGAGGAACTTAGCAGTGAAGCCATTAGAACGGAGGGCCTTGCTGAAGTCAGAGAACGAGGTCACTGTTCCTACACCATTCTCCTCCATCTTCTCGGGGTTCCAGCCACGCTTGGTAGCTGCATCATTAAAGGTCTTGTACTTCTTATCCGTTAGATCTACTGATGTAATGAGGGCGGCGGCGAGACGATATGCACGGTATGTGTCAAGCTCATACACCTGTTCTGGTGTCATAGAACCGATCTCAATATCCACATCGTACTTCTCACAGAGATACTTGAGTGTGCCATCCACCCACTCCGGACCAACTCGTGGTTTCTTTTCTAGGATAGCGACGGCATCGAAGATGTCCATGGATTTCCCACAGCCAAAGCAATGAACACGAGGGCTATCCGTATCTAGCCCAGCGATGCTGGCGGATGGGGTGCTATCTTCGTGGTCAGGGAATAGGCAGTTGAAGGTGTTGGTTGGATCGACGCCCAGCTTCTCAGCTAGGTATTCTGGTAGAAAAGGCTTAAGACGAGATACAGCCTCCTCGAAATTCTTGACGTTGCTCATGTTTCCTCCTGTCTGTCTGTAATATGGTCATTCTATGTCTGATGTCAAGAGCCTACTACTTAACGTTCTCGAGTTTTGATGCTGGAACCTGGACCTGCGCTGGTCCTGCGATGAGATCTTGATGTTTGCCAAAACATACCTCACACCATCAGCCGCCAAGTTGCAAGATTTCCTCGTCAGTCCTGGGCGAACACCCTTGAAAACATACAGGTTTCCAGCGGCAAAAATTGCACTGCCAGTCGCCAATTGGATTGGCTGTGGGGTTACGCTTCCAGTTGTCATACCGAGTCTTGGCCACCTCTGTGTTACGGGAGCGGGCATTCTTTTTGAGGCTGTTCCCAATGGCATACCTCCGTTCAATTTTCTTGGCGTCCCATGCCGCACTGTAATCAGCAGGAGGGATCTTGTTTTGTCTCTCATACTCGGCTAGTCTGTCGTACCGCTCATAGATGTCTTCCATTGTGAAACGTTTATCAGGTACACCATTAATAGTAGGGCGGTGTAGTTCGACGCCTGTTGATGCGTCAGAGATCAAGTCGATATCGTATTGTGTGCGCTCACCACTATCGCGAGCATAGTAAATCATTTTAAAATATGGGAGTTGTCCATCGAACGCAGAGCGATAAACAAGCGTCTGGAGGTACTGGCTATCTTTCGGTGTACCTGCAATAGTCTTGTTTCCCATAATGCCAACAGTTGCGTTATATCCCGCAAAGCTCTTGACCTCGACCCCGAAATCTTCGTCACGGACTGGATCATGAAGGATAGCGTCGATCTCTCCGTGAATACCACGGTCGGGATCATAGAAGTCTACGTTGTTGGCAACCCAGATACCAGCTTCCTTCCACTGCTCGACAAGGATGTTCTCAACACCCTTGCCTGTTGCGAAGATCCATTGGGTATAAGCATCATAGTCGGCAGCGACATCTCCGAACAGTTTCTTATATCGGAAGTAAGAGGCTCGGGCACATCCTCCTGCTACACGATGCTCTCCGTGCTCATCTACCCATTCTACAGAAGCTTCTGATGGATACCAGGAGGCTCGGCGAGGCATGTGAACCTTGCTCTGTCGTGTCATGTGTGCGTCAGTGTGGGCTATCAGGTCAAATTTGAGTGGTGTCATTAAGCGATCTTATTCTGGAGGGTTTCTACTTGGGCCTCGAGGTTGTCTACACGCGCCGAGAGTTCATCCACTTCGTTCTGCTTGATGAGGAGAAGCTGGCGCATTTGCTCCTTCGTCATGAGGTTCTGGACGGCGGTCCACATATCGTTGATGGCGGATTCAAGCGTCAGCATCCTTTGGACTTCAGCGTCTGTCATTGCCATTGTGGTTCCTCTCCTTCTGGTTCGTCGGCCACTTCTTCTTTCCCCTGCACCGGGGCTACCTGATATCCCAAGTAGGGAGGCGGTGTCTGCTGGGCGAGTAGATACCGATCAGGTTCAGGATTGGCTTCCATGTAACCAACTGCTTTTCCGGTAGCGTAGCGGTGAGCCACATTCCCTCCGAAGTAGAGACCTAGAATACCAAGTAGGCCACCTACGAAGGTGGGGAAAAGTGGGGCCATAGCTGCGTTCCCAGCTGCTAATATAGTCATTCCTATGAGGATAGCAAGAGACAAAATGGTAAGAATAAACTTCCTGCTCTTGACTCCTTTGCCGTCCAGTAGGCTCTGTTCACCATTAGACAACACGTCCACCTCCTAGGCGAATAGGAGAGGCCAACCCCACTTGATAATGGTACCCAATAGGGCAGTGGCGGCTACTCCAATGCCTCCCCACATGAGGCCGGTCTTCCAGGACAGCTTGGCCGTCTTCTTCTCGACAGTATCCAACCGCTCTCCATGTCCTTCGATCCTGTCGTCCTGTTTGTCAAGACGCTTCTCTACCTTCGACCCAAAGCTTTCCATAGCCTTAGTGGTCGCCGCGAACCCATCCTCAACCAACACCTTGAGATCCTCGTGTTCCTTTGCGTTCTGCACTTTGTACTCCTCAAAGTCTTTAGCATCACGACGGTCGCTTTGCTCGAGTAGGGCCATACGGGTAGGTAGGTCTTCGTTAGCTGATGGGGCCATGCTCCGCCTCCAGGAGGGCCAAATCGTTGACAACCATCTCTTCGATCAGGTCCTTGAATGTGGTACGAGGTTCCCATCCCAGGTCTTCCTGGATAGCTGAGTAGTTGCCGATGAGAACGTCCACCTCTGTTGGGCGGAAGAAGCGAGGGTCAACTTCCACATAGTTTTTCCAAACAAGTCCGACACGGCTAAAGGCCACATCGCAACACTCTTCCACGGAGTGTGTCTCCCCGGTAGCTAACACATAGTCCTTGGGTTGTGGTGCGTCCTCCATCATCATGATCATACCACGGACGAAGTCCTCTGCATGGCCCCAGTCTCGCATAGCAGCCAGGTTCCCCAGGTAGAGCTTCTTCTGCATGCCACGACGAATCTTAGCAACTGCCATCGTGATCTTACGAGTCACGAAGTTGGACCCACGACGGGGTGATTCGTGGTTGAAGCAGATGCTATTCACCGCGAACATCTTGTAGGACTCCCGATAGTTTACGGTGTTCCAGTAACCAGCGAGCTTGGACACACCATATGGAGACTTCGGATAGAAAGGGGAACTCTCGTCACACTTATTGGAAGTGACTCCTCCGAAGAGCTCGCTAGTGGAGGCCTGAAGGAAGCGAGTGTGAATCCCTGAGAGCCTGATTGCCTCTAGACACCGTAGAACACCAATGCCATTAACATCCTGCGTGAACTCAGGCTGGTCAAACGATGTCCCAACGTGGGACTGAGCAGCCATGTTAAAGAAAAGGTCAGGGGATGTGGTCTTGCAGAGGTGGGATAGGCAAGACTGGTCTGTGAGGTCGCCCTCTACGACTTCTAGATTGTCGCGGCCCTCGAGGTGCGCAGAACACCCTAAGTCCATCCCCTGACTAGAGCGGCGGATCATACCATACACTTTGTATCCTTTATCGAGCAGCTGGTCTCCAAGATAGGAGCCATCTTGCCCGCGAAAGCCTGTGATGATTGCAGTTTTCATGTTACCTCTAGTCTTGTAGTGTATTACTACGGGAGATTACTTCTATTTTACACGGGTCAAGAAGAGAATCAAGGAGCAATTCTAACCCCTTGTAGAAAATTGAACAAGCTCATTGACTTATCCCGCCATGTAGCGTCAAGGCGAATCAGCTTGTCTACGATCTCCTGTGGTTGTGTGGCGAATGAAACCTGAAGAATACCAGCCTTCACTCTATTAGCGTATGTGTCTTGAATCTCTCGACCTGCACGAAGACTCGTGATGAAGTCCAACATGCCCCCAATGTCCACCCACGACTCTCCGAAGACAGCCATCATATCCTCTTTCTCATAGGTGTGGTGGGGCAGAACCGTCATCTTGCTGTTATCGAATGAGCGCTCACAAGCATAGAGAATAGCGGCACTTGGCCAGGTAGGAGCGGGGATGCCTCCCCAATTTCCAGTGGAGCCACCATCAATTCGTTTGGCTACATCATCAACCAAGCAAGTATCAAGCAGCCACATAAAATTAGAGATACGAACAATACCCGAGGCATCGCCCATGTTGTCGGGGATCTGTTGGTGACCAACAGGGATATCCACGCCCTTCGGGAGAACCGGAGGGAGGTGACCACTTGGTACATAGATGTACTGGTTAGTGTATCCTGCCCTATACAGGAGAGCTAGACTCTCACTGTTCCAGAGAAAAGGATGGAAGTGGGTTGTATGTATGAGAAGGGTTGACTTGTCCATGCCCACAATGTGGGTCTTCTAGGAACTATGTCAATAGGCTATTCCATTTCGAGAGAGAGAAAACTATAGAGAGGCACGAGATCTTGGAGATCTTCGGGTTGAAGAGTGAAGAGATTGGCGTCACCTTCGCAAGAAGGAAGGGGGATCTCTTTGTCCGAAAGGACAACAACATAGAAGTCATCAAGAATGTCCGGAGCATCCCAATCGGCAAGCTTATAAGAAGGTACCTCAATGCATCCAACTGGCTTGGCTGATTTAGCTACAGCGGAGAGCTCCTCTGCACGAATCACAAGTGGGTTGCGTCCAGCTGTACGGAGAGATTTCCCGGTTGAGGAAAAGAGTGTGCCACGTAGCTTGGGGGCAAGGTCTTCCTGGCAGAGGATCAGGATCTTGCTTGGCACCTTACGCTCGACAACAGGCTCTTCCGGGAGCGGCTCAACCTCAAGCGCATGAGGATACTCATCTGAGACAGGAGTAGGCTCTTCGGGAGCGAAGTCTTCAATAGCAGGCACCATTGGAGCGGGGTGGGGTGGGCCTAGCTTCAGGAGGAGCTTCTCGACTGAGATAATGTTGTAGTTGTCCAGCTTCTCGGTCAGGCGCTTGACCTTGCGCAAGTAGGTCTCATCAGTTGAGAGACCTGTTACACGGTAGAACTTCCAGTCGGGACGCCTAAACCATCCGCGCCAAGAAGCAAGATCGTCTGTAGAAACAACAGCGAATACTCCTTCCTGAGGCAACTTGCCAAGGCCGTCACAGGTTACACGTGTATGCTTCGGTAGTTTGATCTGGATATAATCTGCTTCGGTATCAAAGATGTATAGCTTAGGCATTATTCACTCTCCATTGGTAATCTTACCATGACATAAGTTGCTAATCAATTGGGTAACCTAGCCCAGTGTGTTCATTACGAGCGATTCTAACAAATGCCGCTTTCTCTTCAGGTGTCCAGCTGAGAGATCTCTTGTTGAACGACGTATCCTTTGGAAAGGAGGTGTGCCGCCCGGCCTTGATAATCTTCTGTGATTTCTCAAACTTAGCCATGATAGCAGGTCGATCGATATCATAACCAACACGTCCGAAGATGCTAGCTAGCACTACGTCCGGTTCCTTCACCAGGTCCTCGAACTTATAGATGGAGTAGAGACCAGGGTACTCTTTGACACAGTCGAGTGCAACTCGAGCCTTGTTGCGGTATGACATACACAAACGGAGGAAGTAGTCATTAGCGTCGGCCTCGACTAGCTTCTGTTCTACGCCTCCCTTGAGCTTCCGGAAGGATTCAATCTGGTTCCGTCCATCACGAAGTAGTTGTACGATCTTCCAACCATCATCAATATAGGGCCTGACCTCAGCTGGTCCGAATCTATTTTGACTGTTACCAGCGTAGGGACCTGGTACGAAGCGGGATTCCAGACTTCCCCACCAGTCCCCCAGATGAGTCATAAGGACCATGTCTTCTTCTACGTTCTTCACTACATCTAGGACAGCACCACTATGAGTATGAGTAGCAAGAAGAGGGGGTAGTGTCGGAAGATGATAGAACGTCTCTCCGGGGTTAGCCTTCTGGGACGGATCAAAGAACTGAGGGGTGTGTTGGCACAGTGTCTGGAAAAGAGTAGAGCCAGCGCGGTAATTAAGAAGGACTAGAAGTTTATTGGGCATTCGCTCTCTCCAGGAACTCTTTGATGGTATGAGATTCAGACTCAAAATCAACAACGTCGTTAAATCTCTCGATAACATTGGTATGTATCTCTTGATATCTCTCTGTGTAATAGATCAGATCTTTCACGACCTCATCTTTTGTACTGGATGAGACATCGATACATGTCTTACCATGCTCTAGTAGAGCACATGAGATGTTACCTCGCAAGTCATTTAGGTTAGTAATAATGGGTCTGCCACACGCAAAGGAATTATGGATAATGTGACCGTAGGATTCTCCCCCGGGCTTAATGTGCCAGGTCCAACCAGAGGCCTTGATCATAGTAGCGAGAAGACCTGTGTCTGCAATAACACCAGCTTGGGGACCACGAAAGTTACCCATGGATGTGAAGGTCCAGTCATCTGGTAGGGAACAAGCAACCTCTCCCATGAGTTCCATAGAGTCAGGGAAATGTACCCAGCTGACAACGTTCTTCGGATGCTCAATGGGAGTGGGACAGAAGACATCAAGATCGAACTCCTGGTGGTAGCTCACCCAGTTGATATCAGGCATACCTCCCCGAGGAGGGGAGTGGAGCATCACGTTCTTGGCTCCAGATGGGGGTGTCCAGGGGCCATCACTTCCTACTCCACCAAGATGAACAATATGTGGACAGCCTTGTTCCTTGGCGAGACGCTTGAATGGTTCATAGTGCTGTGGCATGGACGACAGGACAAAATCGAACTTTGTCTGACGGAAGAGACCAAGAGTAATGCCCCGTTGAAGAGGGGCCCAGTGCTTACTCTTATCTTCTATACGATAAATACCTGTTTCACCAAGAGTAACGGGACCAACCCGAAGCATCTCTACGAGATAGCGGGCCCACCCCGTATCCCCAAGTGGAGGCAATTCCGATAAAAGGGACTCGGCTTCTCCGTCTGTGGTGGAGAGATAGCATTCGGTCACCGGGCTCTCAGCGTAGACATCCCAATACCCTTCATCCTTCCAACCCATACCGATTGGTCGGTAGAGCTCAATCCCCAGCCTCTTCTCGAATAAGAGAAAGAAGGAATGGAACAGGTCAAAATGATGTAGGTCTGTCAGAATCTTCATGGATCTCTACTTCGCCTAGATTAATATTAGTTCTAGAGTGAGTGTGTGCCCAGTCCCATAACAAACTGTCGTGGTGGTTCATGCCCCAAATCTTATCTCGAAGCCCACTACCAACAGGTTCGCGGGCTGAAGGGTTGCACTTTTTCCCCACGAATCTCTTGTGTTGGCCAGGCACTCCGAACTTCTTTTTGAGGATTGGCCAACAAGTTGAAATCTCATGTTGCAAACCAATGTACGAGAAATAATGGAGATTGGCAATAGCATGTTTCAGATGTGCACCAGATAGCTCAGGTGACTTGCCAACCAAGTCGGCTCCCTTGAAGTACATAGGGACACCAGAGAATAACCGCACCTGGTAGTCGTAGAAGAGATTCGTCCAGCACTCACGCAAGAGTCTATTGCTTGGTCCATCAAGTACGACATCAAGAGGGTTGTCTCTCATAAAGACATGGAGGGGATGCGCATGACACTTGGGGTCCCTCACATAGAAGTAGGTCGACAGCACTCTGTCTACCGGATCTCTCAGTGTGGTCATGAGGTAGTAGGGTTTAGTAACGATCGAGTGAACGTAGTCGAATGTCTTCTTATCACGTAGGTGGCCAGAGAAGAAGGTAATACCATCCCGGTCCCGCTGGTCAATGTAGTCTTTGTGTTCCGCATTGAGGTGCCAGGAGTAAAAGGACTTAGTCGTCTGCAGGCGGTGGTGGAGGGGGTTCCTGATCGAGGTCCCTGCACACTTGAACGGGTGAATGAAGACTAGGTTCTTCACTAGATTAGGTTCCTCACGAATCGTTCGATCTTCTCTCCTTCCTTCCCGAAGTCCACAACGTCACAGAAGCGCTTGTAAGCCGCTGCGCACATGGTTGCGTGTCTGGTAGGCTCACTCCAATACAGCAGCTTGTCGGCTACCTGGCGGGCTGAGAGACCATCGATATTAATACAGGTGACATCATCTTCAAGTAACTCGTTCCCTAGCTTCGAGGTGTAGAAATGACGAGCTATTACTGCTGGTCTCCCACAAGCATAGGAAGAGAAGAGGGTGTGGCCGTAACCATCTCCCTCTGGCTTGTAGTGCCAGGTCCATCCTGACTTAATTATCTCAGGAGCCACCTCGACTGCTCCTGCTAGGGCTCTGTCCATCCCGGCACCATATCTATTGGACTCCCATCCAGGAAGGAACTTCATCACCTGCCTGAAGAGTTCAGGGGCCTTCATGTAATGGATATAGGAATTGATCGCAGTGCTCGTAGTTGGGGGCGTGTACTTGAATAGCTCCTGGTCGAACTCCTGATGGTAGTAACAGACCTTGGTGTTATGGGGTAGATGGAATCCCGCTGTTGAAGCAAGAACGTTATTCACTCCCCCTTGATGGCCCCATGCGTTCCCGATCTGGAAGATGTGTTTGCAGCCAGGCTGGCACTCCTGGATGAGTCGGTTGAAGGGACCAATGTGAGCAGGGATAGAAGACACGACGATACCGAACTTCATCTCTTGGAACTTGGGCAGGGTGATAGCCTTGTAGGTGGAGGCGAAGCCCTTGTCGTCGACAAGATAGATCCCGTCTCCCTCGTCTGTTAGAAGGAGATTCGGTAGCTCGTTCTTCCTGAAAGGCTTACCCTCCATACCACGAGGCACCTTCTTTGCCTGGTCTAGCGAAAGGTACTGTTGGGCCGTTCCTGGGTGAGGGAAGACATTCCAGTATCCCTCCTTATACCACTCCATTCCGATAGGACGATATAGGGTATGGCCGAGGCGCTCTTCAAACAAAAGCTGAAGTGATTTATAGAGAGCTTGGTGGTGGAAGTCGGCTAGGATGTTCATAGGTAGCGCTCTCTATACTCTGCTAGACTCACACCCTGGAGTTGCTCTCGGATGTACTTCTGGGAGGAGGTAGACATAGTGTCCTTGTAGTTACCAGGTTTCCCTGATCTCTTGTTAGTATATCCAGCACTTACTTTTGTCTCAATAGCCTTAATCATAGCAGTGTCTAGATTATTTTCTACTCCCAGAATATCAGGAATGTTATACAGGAAGTGAGGGTCAAAGGCGTCATTATAATGAAGGAACCTCAAGTGATGTCGTTTCTTGAGGGCAGAGATGACTCCAAGGAAATCTCTAACGCGCTTGACTCCAAGGTCACTGCGTATAAAGGGATCCAATTCTATGCCCAAGCCATATTGCTTCCGACAATAGAACCAATAGGAATTGATGAGGGCCTCGCCCTTTCTTAGAAGAACAGTAATATTGTCTGAGCTCCTTAGGCGATGCGTGAAGTTCTGTATGGCTGTTACGTTCTTGGGTGCATACCTTTCGAAACCAATATGGGAGAATCTTACTGTATCTTTGATCCCGTGAAGTGCGCAAAAGTGTTTGACCCTTTGTCTCTGCCAGGTCCGGCCACTGCGCGGGTAGGAAAGAAAATAGTTCATTAACTCTTGTTCCCTAGTCTCTTGTTACTGGCAAGCAATTCCTTGATGAATCCTGGTGAATAACCAGCTGCTTCGCATGCTTGAATAATACCGTTGATATCCTTAGGCAAACACTTGCCTCCAAACGGACTCTCGTTGTCAGCGAAGTACATGGTGTGTGACTTGTTGATCCGTGGGTCGAGTAACCACCCCTCGCGCACCTTGTGAAAGTCCGCGCCAAGTGTTTCACAGATTTTCTGCATCTCATATGTGAAGACAACCTTGGTGCCAAGGAACGCGTTCTCCATATACTTAATGATCTCTGCCTCTATAGCAGACACCTGATAATACACCTTGGTGGGCCCTGCTAATCTAGAGACGATTTGAGTTACAGCGGAGGTGTCTTCTGGGTTACCACCAAAGACGTGGAAAGGTTCGTTGGCTGCGTTAGAGGCAAAGTTGTGACCAGGGTCGTAATCTGGTTCACCGCAGTACTCAGGTGAGAATACAATTCTCTTTCCGTACTTATTTATGAGCCGATCAGTAGTGCCTGGAGAAACAGTAGACTTGATAAGAATCAGTGGGGTATCAATCCATCCCACGACTTGCTCTACGATAGACGTGTCACAAGCTCCGTCCTCTCCCATCGGTGTCGGGACACAAACAACAGCCATGTCACACTTGTTGATGTCAGCCTCCATACCAAGGCCCTTCGGACCATCAAACACGAAGACTTCATACTTAGACATGAAGAAGTTGCACATAGCCTCACCAACATAGCCATAGCCAACAATTCCAATTTTCATTAGGGACTCCTAAAAACGAACCGGCTTAGCTGGGTCGAGGCCTTTTCTTCTCATAGAAGAAGCTAACTGGATGTTAGCCTCACTCTGAGTTTTTGATTCTCCCAGATACACTGGGTTAGAAGCAGCAGGCTTGTAAGGCGCAGTAAGCGGAAAAGAAAAACGAGGAGGCAATTTGACTCTCTCGTTACGTGCCAGCCCCATCTTATCATCTGCCCACGCACGTCCATAGAAGGCTTCTGTGAACCCGCCTATGTAGTCATATGTTGTCTTCGTCATAATATGATGGCCATGGTATGAAGGGGTCATCCGTCTCTTTCCTTGCTGACCCTTGTTGGCTAGTTTTGTAGCAAGTTGGCCTACCTTGTTAAAGAAGCTTGGATCAGCCACAAGGATGTGGAATGAGTTCTTGATGTCACTTACATACAGGTCTTCGATATTTGTCGAACGGCTTTTATCTCTACCATGGTGCTTGCTAGGAGGACAGGGGATGCCTGGAGGGAGATTGGTTAGTTTCACCCCACGTAGTGCGTTCGGCTTACCATAGAATAGTTCTCTCTTCTTTTGTTTCTTAATAAACTTATCTATCTGGTCTAGTTTGTAAAAATAGATATAGTCACAGGGAGAGACGATCAGGTTGTCACCAGTTGAAATAGATACAGCCATGTTATATAGCCAGCCAGAGGAGAGCCAAAGAAAGGTCTTTGATTCGTCGAAGAGCTCTCCAGCTTCATAGGCATCTACGTCTGCCGTTAGTTCTTTACGAAACTGAGGAGTGAAAAAGCTGTAGCGCCCATAATAACTCAACATCTTTCGTAGGTACTGAATAGTGTTGGCCTTGGTGTTCCTGGCAACCTTCACGAATGGGTACTGCTTTTTGAGCTCATCAAAGTCCTTGCGTGAATCGTCACAGTCCCGATTATCGTGAGTAATACAAAGTTCAAACTCATAACCGGGATTATGCAAGGCAAGAGCATCAGCGAACGCCTTCACATTTAGGAAGGAATCCATTGCGCATGTGCAGACACTAATCACTCTACCACTTCTCGGGCTCTTCTACACAGTAGCGCTCATTGCTCCGCTTTTCTAGCTTGGCGGCATAGTCGGGATTTGCTTTCCACCAATCTGCATCCCACTGTTTGCTGTTTGCTGTCAGCTTACGCTGCATCTTCTTTGCCATCAGTTCACAGAGAGCTAGCTTACGACGGATAGTCAGATCGTGTTCATTATCGCCCTGGGCGAGATCGTTGATCTCTCTTGGTACTTCACAGATAGTTCTCTTGGGGTACGCGCCTTTTAGACTCATATTCTTCTCCTATAGTAGGTGTGTTGGTGTATTGTCGTCGCCAGTGAACACAGAACCAGCTGTCATGAATGGTTTAATAGACTTGAAGAGTTTGGCATGCCAAACGTTATCATGGATGGCATCTTCGTAGAAGTAGTCGATCTTCCCACGGAAAAAGAGTTGCTGCCGGTACTCTTTGTCTTTAACGATTGAGTCGGTCACTTTGTAGCAATCGTCGTTGATCCACAACCATCTTTTCTGTGCAACAGGATGGTCCATAAGTTCCATGCACCACTTATATTTTTTCCAGTAACGGTCTACTCCCCACCAATACAATTCGTTGTAATCCTCGCATGCTCTCACGGCTGGAGGTGCAATGGGCATGTCGACAGTCACCAGGTAGGCGTCGTTCTTAACACACCACTTAAGAAGCTGGACTGTGGTGCCACCAAAGCCATATTCACAGAGCATGAGGGGTCTGCGCTTCATCTGTAGTACACGATCAATCTGTCGAAGCAGGGGTCGGTTGGTCGCCGTGTCCTTCACAAGATCTTCATAGAATGCGTCAAGCGATGAAACCTCGCTATCAGGCATAGCAAAGAGCTCGTGCCAGGAGCGAGTTTTGATCTGCTCTGTAGAATTGTAGAGGTTCTCGCGGGCCTTAGGGTCCATTCCCTTGTCGACGATTTTCCTCTTGGATGGACCGTGGTCTACCTCACGAACTAAAACGTTCTTGCCGATATTCTCTGGTTTACGCAAGATATTTCCCCCAGGCTTCTGCGATCGTACTCCGACCGAATATTTCGATTGCCTTCTTCCGAGCTGCTTCGCTAATCTGGCATGCAGCATCTTTGTTGTCCAGCAACTCCTTGATGTAACTATGAAGCTCCTCATGAGAGTTCGAGACAAACCCTGTCACTCCATTCTCAATGAGATGAGGTACCTCGTAGAGATTGTGACCAGGGAAATGGCCGCTGTTACCCTTGTCGCTTCCGATTGCTACAATTGGAATACCAGTGTTGTGTACTAAGAACCCTTCTGCTTGGTAGATCCCATCCGCTGTTGAAAGATTATATACTGGGCCCTGAAATCTTCTTCTGTTGATTTGCAGGATCCTCGTTGATTTAACATTCGGATCTTGATTAAGGAATCTATTTCGAATTGCGAGTAGCCTGCTCTGTACTTCTGCGTCAGCCTGCTCTTGATGAAACCAATCAAAATTCCACAGTGCTCTTTTTTGATCAAGAGATAGGGCTCTAATGCCTCTAGTAGAGAGAGTATCTTCAAGCCCTTCAACCAGAAGTTGTATGCTTTCTTTCGTTGTGGTAACGATCTTTCTGAGACCCCCTGACTTGTTGTACCCAACCTCTCCTCGAGCCAACTGATCAGTATCAAGTCGGTACTCGGGATCTGGAGAATTGGAACAAGTTTGTTGCGCTTCTTGTTCACCTTGAACGAAAGTGTTCCCTCTCCGTCGATGATTCCAGCTAAATAGGAGATCTCGCAAGGAGTCATAGAAAACTGGAGCGGTTTGAAAGTAATCGAGTTTTGTCTTTTTAGACCTAATGTCCTGAACTTCATCGTGATTGCCCAGTAGCTCCGATTCGGAAGCAATTCCTGTAACCGACTTATTGGCTTCTGAAAATTCCTGGACAATGTCGTCAATTCTTCTTTGGTCCACTTCTGTGCCATCACAAATAGCCTCCTGGTATTGATAGATACTATCTAGTATACCAAGGTCTTCAGCTTTTACAAATCCCCGTTGAGTAAGAAAGGGATGCGTAGGCGTACAAGATACTATTCCACACGCTGTCTCAATATCAATAAGTTCGCCGTTAAAGTTCTTTACGAGCACATCTTCTATTGGGGTGTCACTAGCAACAAGAGTCTCACCCGGGAAACACATCCAGGCTTCCATAAAATTGAGAGTGTAAGACGCAGGGTGTGTGCCTGTATAGAAGTATGCGCGATTGGTCTGGTACTCGACCAACTGCTGTTCGGCTGATACCTTGCCTGACGTCCACTCACCGATGTGATCATTCCCTGGGCCAAATAGATGCCGAGGAAAGTCGCGGGTGACCTCTTCAAAGAAAGAGAAGTTACATGCTGCATCGCGGTCCTTCATGTGTTGTGCGAACGTGATGACTCGACGTTGTTCGCCAGTCCACCCGCCGTAGTCAGCAGGATCCTTGTAGAAACGGATGAGGGCATCCTCGCCGATAAAGCCGGGGATGTTCCTTTCCATCGGACTGTAGCGAATTACTTCCAGACCCTTCGGGCGGAACTCATTTAGTGACACTTCCGTGCTGGCTACAGATTGTCCAATAGTACGCCAAACAACGCGAGTGTTCTCGAACGCACCCCAGTTGTTACGAATCCATTTGGGAATGTGCATAACCATAACCATATCAAAGTTGTCGCAGAACTCACGGGTTAGATGATCTCGTGTGTCAACTCCGGTCGGGACATCAATAGCCCCGTATTGAGCCAACAGCTCAGGATCAACAGTTAGTCCGGGAATCGGAGGCCGCATATCATCATGAGGGATTGCGGGATTGATATAGGCTCCTGCTGGAAAGACTTCGTGACCAAGCGAGGAAAGCATCTTAATTTCGTCATGTTCGAGTATTGAATGGCAAGATAGGTAGAGTATCTTCATTAGATCTCCTTCACCCAGAGGGTCTGTTGTGAATCTAGCAAACAAGTCCACCCCTTATCTACCAGGTAGGGCTTGAGCGTCCCAGGCTTCCCACCACCGGGGAGGGCGTTGTCGTCCACCAGCAGGATAACGCCGGGGGAGAGCCTGGCCTCAATCGCTTTGAATTCCTTCAGGCAATGCTCCTGACATGGGTCCATCCATGCTCCGTAGATGGCACGTAGTTCATCGGGTGTCTTCTGCTGGAGCTGAGTGTTGGCTTCTTCTGTGGTTTCGAGGCCGTGCTTTGCCTGCCAGTCCCACATCATCTCAACATACGGATAGTCATAACTATCAAGATAAAGAAGGTCTAAGCGAGGGCTCTCCCACTTTCGAAGGAACGCAACGCTGTCGTCGAGATATGTTGAGAGCGAGCCAACGTTCTCCATTGCCGTCTCCGCAAAGCCTTTCCCGATCTCGAGATGAGTTTCGTCATTATCGACAAGAACCAAATGGCCACCGCCACTCTGCTTGATATGCTCGCCCCAAACAGACGTAGACATACCAGCTCCAAAATCGTCGGCCATTCTTTGGCAGCCTGTTTCAACGATGACTGGATTAGCTGGATGACGTTGGTTGAGGAGGTTGAGTGCAAGTTGGAAGGTGTAGTATCTATGGTTCATTCCTCCATCAGGGCACACAGAATATTTGCTGTATAGCCAGTTATTCTTCCAGTCAGGACCTGTATAAACTGTATCCATTAGAGATACTCCTCTATTTCTTGTAGTCTTGTGCGCATCTTCGTTCCTATTGCCTCTGGATTCAGCTCTTTAAGGACAGTATTCTGCCCCTTAGCTCCGAGCTTCCGTGCCTCTTCTCTGTTCTCGTAGACCCACCTCATGTGTCTCTTCAGGTCAGCAACAGATGGTTCAAACCAGTTCATGTGGCCATGATAGTTACCAAAGATCATACCACTACAGGGGGTGATAAAACCATTACAAAGTAAACTGTTGTCCTCGTTCATGAATTGTAGATTCCCTCCGTAGTTAGTGCTAATACATGGATTGCCTACACTCATGGCCTCTGCATGTGGTATCCCAAATCCTTCTCCCTTTTGGATTAGCACAAAGCAATCGCCGCGTTTGTGGATGCCTGCAATACGCTCACGAGGTTCCAAGTTAGGGTAGAGGACCATATGTGGATGTCTCTCTCCAGGGAGACGAAGAGACTGTTTGAGCAATACTACGTCCTGCTTGAGCCGTTCTTGCTCTCGGAAGGAAGTGTCCAGACGGTAGCTCTTCATGAGGAGGACAACGTTCTCGTCTGGACTAAACTCTGTCAGATAGGCCTTCATTAGTCCAATCGGATTCTTTCTCTCAATCCATTGAAAAATAGAGTAGAACACAAACGTCTCTGGATCACCGATCGCAATATTACTGGCAGTAGATAGCTTGGGAGTATCGATGACATGGGGCATACAGATAACAGGACGGGTAACCCCACAGTCTTTGAAGACCTCAACGTTCCATTCAGAGGGTACCCAGACCTCGTCCATCTTGTTGATGCAGTCTACCCAACCAAATGGAAGTTTGTCTGTCTCCCATGCAGCATATCCAATATTATATTGGGATGGATGGACGTGCTGTGGATAATTATCTGGCGTCAAATGGACCAAATGAATAGGCGATGTATCATCGCCCTGAAGACTCGCAACAAGAGTGCCGCGTTCACCATGAGATGTTTTGTTCTGTTCGAACGAAACTATGTTGGTCGTAATCTCTACGCCTACTTGGTCCATTGCGAAAATGTTGGCCCGTCCCGACGCTGCATATCCAGAGGAGTCCAGGAGGGCTCCGGTATATTTGATTCGCATTAGATTGATTGTCCTTCTTCGGATTGAGAAATCTTAATCTTATCGGTTTCGCGGAATAGCTTCACCCACTCACGTGTTACATTCTCCCAACTATATTGTTTCGTAAACTTAAGTCCTTCCTCTATGTACTGCTTCCTCTCTTCACTATCGGCCTCCCAGTCGTAATAGGCTTCGATCATCGTTTCAAGGATATCCTCCGTCCGGCCCTGCTTGCGATAACCCGAGGAGTCTACGTATGCCACTTCGCGACAGGGATAGATATATCCCCTCTTCCCTTCGGAGCCTCCTGCGATTAGTTCAGGAGTCACGGTGTTGTTGGGAACCAGGACAGGGATGCCAGCTGCCATGGCTTCGAATTGAGTCAGGCCGAACCCTTCTCCAAGGTGGGTACTCATGTAGAGGTCACCACAGTTGTAGAGTTGGTTAAGGATATCAACAGGATAGCCAGCTGCAGGATCTAGGTCGCGAGGGAAGAATACATCCTTCTCTGTCTTGAGACCTAATTCTTCCATTGGGGCCAGCAGGTCTACCATTGTCCCACCGCCACCTGCATCTCGGGGGAGCATGTGTAGGTAAAGAATGCTCTTCGGGAACTTCTTCTTGAACTCAGCAAACACGTAAAGGTTTCGAGCTACGTCCTTGCGCATGCTGTTGCGGTTGATATTTACTACTACAAAAGTATCGTCATCGGCACCAAAGAATCGGTTGCGATGTAGTTTCCTCTCTCGATCGGGGAGGGGATAAAAGTTTTCTGTATCTACTCCATGATAGATGACACGATGCGGACGCTTGCCGATTACCTTCTCGGTCTCTGTAGCCGCAAAGTTGGTATAGGCGACAGAGATATCTGCCGCATTTAACATACCAGACCACTCCGGACGAAGATGACAGTCGATCGGGTAGTAGTAAATTAGCTTGAAAGGCTTACGTCCTGTGTTGAGCAGTTCCTGTCTAATGGGATTAACTTTCTCCCCTATCTTACTCACTACAAAAGTATCGTTGATAACGAATACAAAGTCATAGTCCTTGAGTTTGAGAGCATCCAGGAAAGCCTGGTGACCATAGAGGTCGCGTGGGTCTCGCAGCTTAGCGGGAGAAATGGCGTAGGGGTACTTCTTCACATCATAGAAGGGAACATTGTGGTTGATAGCAAGTTGATCTACCTCATACAGTCCTGTCCTATAGAGAGCACGCAGGATGTGATCTGCTACTCGGCCGAATCCAGTCGTTGCTACTACAGAGTCAGACCAAACGAGGATCTTTTTCTTGGTAATATTGGGTGCGATAAGTGGTATTCCATTCATTATAGCAAATGGAAATCTGAGGTCTGAGCCTGTACGACTGGGTAGGACACCAGAAGGTCACTATTTGGGAGGGGTCTGTTGTTGATCATATTAACTGCCGTATTTCTCACGACATCAAAATCGAATCTCTTCCAGCATGTATAAGCGAACTTGCATGCCACATACCAACAAGGAGAGCAAGAAAGATCCGCGCCGCCCCAGACAGCCACAGCATTCGGGAAATAGTTCACCCGAGCGTGAGGGTCAGTGGGGCCAAAGAAGGTGAGTGTCTTTTTATCGAGCGCTCCTGCTAAGTGCAAGAGGGCCGAGTCAGGACAAATCACAAGCTCAGCATACTGCATGATAGCAGCGATCTTGCGTAACTTGAAGTTACTCACTTCTACGCAACCCGGGATGGTGTCCCAGTTGGAGTCGGGGTCATCTCCGTGAGTAAACACTAGACACTTCACCGATGGGTCAGAGGTCAGCTCACGACAGAGCTTCTCCAACATTTGGCGTGGAATGTGACGAGTTAGGGTGCTAGAGAAAGGATTCACAAGTACCATCTTGTGGATGATCCGATTAAGGCCGAGCTTAGCTAGAGTATCCTGTGCTTCATTTGTCTCGGCTTCTGTGATCTGATAGTCAATGTGTCTATCTTTAAGAAGTACACCAGCGTGACGAGCGAAGAGATCAATACGATTGACAGGCTGTGCTTTTGGTACCTCATGCACAATACAAGGACAAGTCAGATTAATGACAGCATCGAACTCTTCGTCTTCTATCTCCCGAAAGGGAACAACCTTACTTATATAGGATTGATCCCCGATCGCTGCGACAAGAGCACCATCGAGATAATCATAGTCAGTACCGTACGCCACCTTAACTCCATACTTCTCCGAGATAGCCCGAACAGTAGGGAGAGTCATTAGAACATCACCGATCCCACCCTGTGAACGGACCACAGCAATATTCGGAGCTACGCCCTTACGGAGCTCGTCGATACGACCTAGGGAGGGGTCTTGTCTACGGAGAGGTTGTGCCCTTGCAAACGTACGGGGCTTTGTGACTCTGGGAACGATAATACCGGTTGCCGGTGAAAGTCCAATCTTATGGGGCATGAGATTCCTATTACTTGCAGAGATTTCTGCGTTCCTCTACTCATAATAAGCACTCACTAGACGATGTCAACAGAAGACTAAAAGAAAAGAAGATAACTGCCTAAACCACAAACAAAACCAATACCAAGAGATATCACCGCTACAAGAATGAATGCAAAAGCCAATTCCACTTGGTTCATATCTAAACCTCTAGTTTGTGATTAATTGTCCGCCAGCGCACCAACAGCCGCCTACGAGATACTCAGGAGGGATGGAGGCGGGGCCTGTAGCGGCTGCCAGAAGCTGCAATAGGGGGCTCATGGTCGATCCTCTCCCGTTCTGCCCCGGGTGCGGTGGTGCCATCTACTGCTTCAGGTGCGCCTCGACGGCCTCCACCAGTGCCGCGATTCCGCCGCCTGGCTTGGGCATGTGGTCCTTGCACCGGAGGATCGTTTTGCCGCCACCCGCTCCCTCGCCGTGCTGGACGTCGATAACTACATGGCCGCCATGGTCA